>Ga0310691_10001403_pt1 | contig 36864 bp, 48 predicted proteins | sample 176DNAGHGlowgp2_FD_203887 | JGI IMG/M metagenome (GOLD analysis project Ga0310691, IMG submission 203887) | Sheep rumen microbial communities from Palmerston North, Manawatu-Wanganui, New Zealand - 1766 DNA GHGlow gp2 (v2) (version 2) | ecosystem: Host-associated > Mammals > Digestive system >... | reverse complement strand
CATTCTTATTTAACTTATCATATGTAACACCAAATTTTAGTCCAGAACCGATTGTTTTAAATCCTTGTCTTAAATAATTTAAATCAACATTTGTTTTAAATTCATCATTATTTTCAAATTCAATTTCGCTTGTATAATTATTATCTCCACGAACTTCTAAATGGTTTTGAGTTAATAATACTACAATTCGCTTATCATTATTTAAACCTACATTTGCTGCAATATTTAAACTTTCTAGAATTTCTTCATCATTTATCTTAATATCTACGGCATTATTCTTATTACTAAAAATTCCTGCCATATTAGGATAAGAACCATCTAATAATTTAGTTATAATCTTAATGTTATTTTTTTGGAACATAGCAATATTCTTTTTATAAATAATTTCGATGTTACTATCATCCTCTCCATTTAATTCCTTAATATTATTAATAAACGGAACAGGTAGTGTAATACCATCAGTCGTAAATTCACCATTAGAATATAAATACGCAATGAATGAATCAGTAGCATAAATATTTCCGTTAGAATCTAATCTTACGCCTGTTAAAATAGGTTTCTTATCAGTCTTACAAACATATAAACTAGCCTTTGTCAAAATATCAATATTTACATTAACAGAAATGTTATCATCATCAATATTCATATTAAAGAAGTTATCAGTAATCAATTTACTTGTAAATCTGCCCTTTTTTCCCTTAATAATGAAACTTTTATCAGTAATTGAAATATCAGCAGGACTTAAGGCTTTAACCATTTCTAGAGCCTTATTATTGACGCAAAAATCTTGCTTAATCTCGAATCCATCAAGTTCGACTATGATAACATCTTTTCTATTAGCAATATCCTTGGAATATGAATAAATTTCACATCCAGTTTCAGTTTTCTTAAAATAATTAATCTCATTAAATTTCTTTGGTAATAAATCAATATTAATTTCCATTTTTCCACCACTCCTTATAATTAAAATAATCTTCCCAATTCTTATCCAATAATTTTCCGAAAATACCCATCAATACAGAAACACAAATTGAATCTCCTGTTAAGTGCCAACCCCAAGCATCGCTTTGATGCTCCATAATCATTTTAGAATCTACATCCTTTACGCCTTGTAATCTAAAGCATTCTAAAGGTAATAACTTACGAATACGATAGTTATTAGTATAGTAAGGATTGAAACTTGTTGTTACTGAAATAGCAACCCCATCACCATCATAAATTCTATCTTGCTGATACCATTGAGTGCCACCATTAGACTTCTTATCACCAACACCAGCAACAACTGTGGCTGTAACTGTTCCATGATTTTCCATTACAGTAGGTGCTGAACCTTCACTATCCACAACTGATGCTGCATTGTGATTAGATGGAGAATAATTTCCTACTTTAATAACCTTATTAGGCTCTTTAACTAATAAAAAATCATTATTTCTAAAATCAACACCTGTTGTAATAGTTTTTGCTGTACCATCAGTAATTGTATTCTTATTGTAAGCATCCAAATAAGCTACATCATCAACCTTATCTAAATCAGTTTTTTCTAATGTTTCCTTTAAGGCTTTATTGTTTAGACCTTTTTTATTTGAAGGAGTAATAACATAATTATCCTTTTGGACAGTAGTAAGTGTATTAGAAACTCCCTCAGGACCAAGTTCGATTCTTTGTTCTAAATGTTCTCCTTTGGCTCTAGAATTAGGATTTTCGGGATTTCTACCTCTTGATGCACATATTCTAGGCTCTTCCAAAATCATCGAATTATCGCCTTGTTTTCTAGCCAATAATGTAGTCATACTACCATTAGGATTAAGCACTACACCTGTTCTTCGATTGAAACGTTTAATACCCATTTCGTATAAATTCATTTCCTCTTGAATCTTGGCTTTTAAATCACAATCATCAGGAAGTTCATCACTAACATAATTAGATGCATCACATCTACGACTACCCTCACCCGTATTGATTGTACTAGCAATGCTCTTATTAACAATTGCCTTTCCGTTGTTACCAGTCCACTTATCATTATCAGCCACAATATATTTAAACATATCATCGCTAATATAGAACTTTTCAGGGATAGTTCCTTCGGGTTCTAATAAATCCTTTAACCTTAATTCTAGCTTACTCTTTCTAGGGAAATTATAGTTGTATTTTTCTCCATCCTTACCATTTAAAATTGAAACCATAAATGTACGATTTCTTGTTTGTGGAATCTTAAATTCTACAGCTGATAAATCTTCCCAATAAGATTGATAACCTAATTCTTCAAGTCTTAATTGCCATTCCTTAAAATGTCTATCATTCGAAGAACCATGGACCTGTGGAACATTTTCCATCACCAAAATTTTTGGCATATGGTCATATCCTATTTCAGCACATTCAGATAAGATTCTTTCTACTTCCCAAAGAAGACCAGAACGAGTACCCGAACCCTTTTCCATACCTGCTTGTCTACCAGCCAAACTTAAATCTTGACATGGGAAAGAGTACGTCAAAATATAATCATACTTATCAGTATCAGTTATTCCAAAACTTTCGCCCTTTGCTCTAGATACATCCACAAGATTATGTTCCCATATGATTGAGTTATAAATTAATCTTAACTTATCCTCACCCATTCTTTTTAATTGTTCTAATTTAGCAGGCTGATTATAATCAGCACTAACTCCCATTTCAAACAATTTTTGGACTATATCCATCTTATTTAAATCCTTTGTAAAATCCTTACCATAATCAGGTAATTCATTTCTATGAGCATCAGCATAAGCTATGATACTAGGAATGGCCCATTCACAAATCTTATGATGCTCAAAATCAGCCTCAAGATATTTTAATGCTAGTGCTTGACTACCATAACCTACCCGAGGCAAAGAGTTCAATTAATCTTATTTTCTTCTTTATTTTATACTCTTCGTACATTAAATCAAAGATTGATAAACTCTCCACTTGCATCACACTCCTTTTCTTTTAAATTCCATATTTATTTTACTATAAAGAAAAAAGAATGTCAAGATTATTTTTAACATTCTTTTTGTTTCTATTTTTAAAACTTTCCTAATGTGGCTTATAATCTGCCCAACGAATTAATCTAGGATAGAATGGTAATACAGCATATTCATGAGCATTAATCTCATGGTCGTTACCATCAGCTCTAGCCTTATTTCCTTCACCCTTACGACAATTCTTAATTTCTCTAATAAGATTTTTACATCTATCACAAACCAAGAATTCGCCATAAGCAATAAGCATATTAGTAAAAGTAACTCTCATACGAATAGGTCTCTTTGATGATGCTAACAAAAGACAATTTATATTGTATTTTCTTAATTCTACTTCTAAAGATTGTCTAAAACCAATATCAGCACAATCAACATATATATTAATAGTTCCTTTCATTAATATTGTAGGTGTTGGAGCAAATTCTTTAATCCATTTAACAATTTGTAAAGCACAAGCTGTTACTTGTTCTGGTTCAGTTAAAACCTCTCTATTATCAGTATTACAAGCATTATCAGTTCTGTTATTGCTGTGGAAATATTCATCAATAGCAACTAAAGTTTTTAAATCATTAGTAATAGCCGACAATGACATTGTAGTTGCTGCTTTAATTTTAACATCTTGACTTTCATTCTTTTTTACAGTTTTGATTTTACCTTCACCATCAGACAAACCTGTATCCACACCTATGGCAAAATCCGCAAACTCCATTTTAGGTCTACCATATTGGTCAGTACCAATAATATTTTGGATAGGTATAACTAATGATGGATTCCAATTTCGATATACCTTACCTGTAGTAACACCAAACATTCCCAAGAATTCTACTTTATAACGCTCAGGGTCTTTTATCTTACATTCAGCTGCTGATGCATCATAAATTTCCTTATCTCTAAACTCATTAATCTTGTATGTAGATTTATGTAAGTATAAACCTCTACCATAAGGTCCTACCCAATTTTCATCCTTATAATCAAGATAAGTAATATCAGGATGGTCTAGTAATTCATAATCATCATCTAAACGTCCTTTAAAAAATTCCTCATTTAACCAAGATTCACCATCCCAAGCATTGAAACACATTGTAATTTGTAATGTAATTCCTGGATATTTACCTCTTAATGAACCATCCAATTTACGGAAATCTTGGTATGAATCAAGTTCAAATGCCTCTTCGATATAAATATCAGTTAAATAACCATGGGCAAATGTTACAGAGTTTAATGATGTAGGGTTATTTAAGCCTCTAAAAATGATTTTTTGACCCGTTCTAATATAAGTTATTTCTAACGGATTCAAAGTCGCTTTAAACTCCGTTCCTAACAAATCCATATCAGCTAATCTACCACAAATATTTTCAAATGTAGATTGTCTATTATCGGAATCATTCTTACGACATATCATAACATTTCTTCTCTTATCCGATAATATTTTGAAGATAGGCTCGTAGCCTAAAATATCAACTGATTTCTTTGTACTACGAGCTCCTTCAAATAATCTATAACGACATTTACAATTGGTAAACCAGCCTCTTTCGTAGCCTTTACCCGTTAGTTTATACAGAGATACAACTTTTTTTCCGTCTACTATATCGTAAACGCCCTCTCTCATTGTACTATATGAGCATCCTTTGTTTCTTGTTCAACTCTTACTTTTTCGGCTACGCCATTCTCAACTAGTTCCTTAATAACATCCTTACAATGCTTTTCAATAACTAAATCAGCATCATAGAAACTAGGCATATTACCATCACTAATTGTAAAATAAATGTTAGGTTCAAAATCATCTAAATTGATTTCTAATCTCCACATAGAAAACATTTCTCTTAAAGAATCAGTAACTACTAAATGAAACTTATCATTTTTCTTTCTAAATTTAATTCCCATTTGAGCATGACATCTTCTAGCAAATTTATCAGCACAAATCTTTTCAGCTAAATTATTATAGAAATTAATTAATAGATTAACACAATCTCCATTACGAGGCTGTTCTATAATCTTGAACCAAATAGAATCTGGATTATCTACCTTGCAAATTTCTTTTGGAAGTAATTCAAATCCTAATTTTTCAAGTAAAGGAATGCAATCCTTTTTTTCTAAACCTTGTTTAACAGTATAAGCATAATTATTCATTATCTTTTTACCACCTTATCAAAATTTTCTTGAGAAACTTTTGTATTATATTTCTTTTCATAAATATCTACATAAAGTTCTTGTTTATTTCCGTTATATGTACATTCATAATAACGTTGATTTTTACCCGAATCACAAATGCAGCACTTCATATTTTGTAAGGTCTTACTAAACCATACTAGATGCATTTCTTCGATTCTATAATCCTCATTATACTTTTCCTTAATTTCCTTAATTAATTCATTCTTACAAATAACTTCAAATTCATAACTAGTCATTATTCTACCTCATACCAATCTTCTTCTAACATATCAGTTTGTGAAGCTAACCAAGGCACTCTGCAACCATCATGATACTTATCACCCTTAGGGTAGTTCATATAAATATATGGTAAAGTCATCTTTGAATACTTATCTGGTCTTTGTAACTCTAACCATAAGCCTTTACCATTCCAACCTTTTCTAGCAACCTTCTTGCCTTCTTTTAGCTTATCTAAAGCCCAACCAAAAGAATAAGTATTATTTGTTTTAGTTTCAGGATGTTCAGTTAACACCTTTGCAATATACTTTTCACTGAAATGATGTTCCTTTGTAGAAGGAGCGTCAAAATCATAACAAAGAGAAGTCATTAAATTTTCAATAGAATAATCATCTTCATCTTCCTCAATCTCAATAATTAAAGGATTTTTTTGTAAAATTTGTTTTACAGTGCATACCTTACCAGCAAACTTCTTTTCATACTCTTCTAAGCTATCACTTATGGTATGCTTAACTTCCTCAGGTAAATCTTCTACCTTATTTAATAATATTTTGTCGCCTACTTTAATTTTCATATTATTACCTCCATTTTTAGCGATTTAAGAGACTTTTGATACTTCCTCGATAAATTGCTCTACCGAGTAACAAACGAAGGCTAGAAAGCCTCTTTTAACTAGCACATCGATTGTATTAAGCTGTTCCTTTGTGGGACGATTTGGCTTTACCTTAGTTTCACAAAATATTGCTTGGCCTTTATCGGTTAGAATAATCATATCTAACCATCCTTTAGGAAGCCCTGTATTAAAGAATCTACCATCAGCCATTTTTACAGAGCCAACATTCGTATGAAACGCAATCCAGCCTCTGCGTCCACAGTAAAGTTGTATTTCCCTTAACAATTTCATTTCAGGTGTCATACTACTTACCTGTACTTCCTATTCCACCAGTTCTATTTTTAGATAAAACTGGACTGTTACTAGCAACAAAATATTCTGTGAATAAACCTTGAAAAATTCTATCTCCTTTATGGAATGTTAACTCTTTATCTCCGTAATTAAATAATGCACAAGCAATATTTCCCTCGTTATCTTCGTTATTATAAAATGATGCATCAATAACTCCAACAGTATTACATAACATTAAATTATTTTTGATTCCAACGGAACTTCTAGGATATAAAGTCAAAACTACATTTTTAGGCATTTTACATTTTATACCTGTTTCGAATTTTACAATTTCTTTAGGCTTAATTGTAAAATCAATAGGAGTATAAAAATCATGCCCAGCTGAACCATCATCAGCCCTTGTGGGAATTATTCCTCCATCATAATAACTTACTTTTTCAAATTCAATTTCTTTCATTTATACATTACCTCTCTTTTAAATTTATTATACAAAACCCAATCAACAGGGATAGATTTTAACTTTGCTTGTGTAATCAGCCATCCTGGTTTATAGCCTCTTTTACGAGCTATCTCAACTAACCCGTTAAAGGTATCTTGCATACCTACCTCCATACGTTTAGCCTTTTTCTCAATCTTTTCAATACGCTCAAGTTCAGCCTTCTTTTCATTCTCAATTTCTTTCTTGGTTTTGCCCGAATTAAATCCACAGTATGGACAAATAGGACTTGTTCCAGCATAAGTTCTTAAACATTTTTGACATACCCTAACTAGAACTTCGGGTTCTCCTGAAGTGTTACGGCATTTCTTACGTTCTGATAATGACCATTCGTTATCATCAGTAGGCATTCCATGTCTAAAAGCATTGCCCACATAATCAATGATGATGGCTCTTTTACCTTCTTGAGGAGTTAAGGCTCTACAAGATTGCTGAATGTATAAAGCCAAAGATTGAGTTGGTCTTAACATTAAACACACCTCACAAGTTGGAAGTGTGATTCCTTCCGAGATGAGGTTTACATTGCATAATATTAAGAATTTTCCTTTCTTAAAATCATCCATAACTTGTAACCTAACCTTTTCGGGAGTGTGTGAATCTATATGAACGGCTGGGTATCCAGCATCATTAAACAAATCACAAATTATCTGTGAATGCTTTATAGATGTGCAATAAGCAATGGCTTGTTTTCCTTTAGCCAACTTTTCGTAATTCTCTATAATATCTCCATATATCTTACTATCACACATTATATCTTCAAGTTGAACTGTGGAATAATCTCCATCTCCTACAGCAACTCCAGATAAATCAATATTTAATTTAGGTGCATATAAGTCATAATCACTTATTGCTCCTCTTCTAATTAACTCATTTGCTGATATTCCTTCAACTATAACATCAAATAAATCTAAAGGCTTACCATCAAGTCGAGCTGGTGTGGCTGTAAATCCTATAACCTTACAATTATAATACTCACAGACATCGTGATATGTTTTACATCCCGAAATATGTGCCTCATCTATAATTATTAAATCTACTGGGCCATTTTCACCTAGATGATTTGCCTCGGTAAAAACTGATACAATTCGTACATTTGGATAATCTATTAAATCTCTATGCTGTTCCAATAAAATATTTCTATGAGCTAATATAAGGACGTGTGAACCTTTTTCTTGTGCTGATTTACACATCGCCTCCATAACATAAGATTTACCACTTCTACAGGGGAGAACAACAACAACACCTTTATGATGTCTTAATTGTTCTCTTGCTCTATCATAAACATCTTGCTGATAATCTCTTAAAGGCATTATTCATAATCCGAAACCATATAGATTCCTTGGTAACATCTATGACCTTGAGAATCATTAATGATTTTATATCCTTTCTTTTGTAATTCCTTGCTGAATTTCATTTCACTCATTAAGAAAGCATTATTATCCATACACCAAGATTTATAAGATTTATAAGCATTTCTACAAGTCACATTGCTTGTAGGATTGATTCTACATTCTGAATTGATAAATTGAGCGATTACATCCATTTGCTCCTTATATTCCTTAATTTCATCCTCTAAACATTGAGGCTTTTTAATAGTTTTAGATTCATTGTAAATTTGGAATCCTTTAATACACCAACCAAGAATCTTATCAGCCTCGGCTCTTAACTTTTCAGGTAAGTCCTTATCCTTTTCCTCTTCAGTAAAAGTGTGGATGAATGGGAATGGGAATATACGTCTCCAAATACCAAGGTCAGTACCTCTAATGATAGGTTTATTATTTGTAGCCATCCAAATTTTATATTTAGGCATAAATGAGAATTCGTTAGCGTACTTGAATGCTGCTGACATTTGACCACCACCAGTCATTCTCTTAACAGTACCTTCAGCCAACTTCTCTCCTTCATCAGTTTCATCAGTTTCTACATATCTAGCATCCTTAAGTCTAGCAATAGTAAATGAGTTATTAGTTTGCATTTTTTGTTGCATTAATATTTCACTATTAACATTATCACCATACTCACCCATAATATGATTTACTATTTCTTGGAAAGTTGTTTTACCATTTGAACCATTACCGAACATTAAGAACATACATTGTTCCTTTGTAGAACCAGATAAGGAATAACCAAGGCACTTTTGGATACATTGAATAATCTCTTCAGTTTCTTGAGCATTACCTCTTTCAAAGATTCCATGCAAGAAATGAATCCAAACTTTAGGTTCTTCATAAGACACCTTAACATTAGTATTTTTAGATAACATTTCTTTAGGACTAAATGGAAATATAGCACCAGTCTTTAAATCAACTATACCCGAATCAGTATTTAATAAATAATCATCAGTATTGAATTCATCACTAGTTACAGCCACATCTTTTAGGGATTGGAACTCAAATAGCATTGCATCCTTTCCAGCCTTATTGGATATACGGTCAATATTCTTTTGGTAAGCCTTAATATAAGCCTCACTTATCTTAATATCCTTACCTTCATTTCTATCCTTTTCAAGTTCATTTTCAAGGTTAACTAAATCATCCTTACATAATTGGATAAACTTGTTAGCATATTTACGGATAATATCCTTTTCATCCCTAATCCAAGTTTTACCAGTCCAAAACATAAAGATTTTATCAGTCTTATTATACTTAAATAATTCACCAAAATATTCATAGAACTTTTCGGCATTTCCTGTATCATTACAAGGGAATCTCTTATATAAAGGCTTGATTCTGAAGATGGGTTCTCCGTTCTTATCTATATTCATTATAGCCTCTCTATTAAGAACGACTTGATTATTATCCTCAATTACCTCACCCGTATCATCATCATATTTAACCTCTTCTTGTTTAGGAGTAAAAGGTTTATTTCCGATTGTTACTTTAGGTAATATATCTTGCTTAACATATCCATTTTGGCAATTCTTAATAGCCTTTGCAATTGTTAGATTTCCGTAAGTATCAGTACCTCTTCGCTGGTCCCACTTGTCTCTCATTAATCCTGATGAACGGAATATTGTATCCATCTTATCAGCGTCACAATTACACCAAAAGGCAAGTAAATTACAAAATGCTAAATCAGCTGAACTATGACTATCATCTTTCCAAGCACCATTTGATAAAACGTAAGCCTCATCTATTTTACCGAAATATAAGGATGTAAATAACTCTCCATTCTTTTCGTTAGCCATAGCCTTATCAATAATCTCTTGAATATCCACATCATTACCAACGGATGCATTAACATCTCTTGTGACTGATTCTTCTTCTTTAGGCATATATTTATCATATAAAATTTTGATTTCTTCATCTCTTTTTTCAACAGGCTTGGCATTTATTACGTTTCCTGTAAAAACGAAGAATCTACCCTTTTCATACATTTCTACGGATGTAGTTTTTCTTCTAGTACCAGGTAACTTTCCTTCACATATGATATGAACGCCATTACCACTCCAAGACCTTTCAGAATACGAATTAAGGGTCTTAATAAATTCGTCACATAACTTATCAAATTCTTCTTGTGGAAGTTCTAACTCTCCCGTTTGTTTATTAGGATGGTTATCTAAATCTACACCATAGATTCCATCTCCTAACATAAATCCAATACCATCACATTTATATTTGATACATCCCATTAAAGCAATTTTGAATGATGACCAAGTCATATTATCATCGCTCTTTGCATATTTTCCAGTAATAGCATTAATAGGGACTTTTGTGATTTCTTCATTTCTTTTTTCAATTTTAAAACATACCCAACGTTTCAATTGTGTTAACTCAAGAGGAACGTTTTGATATTGTTTGCTCAATTCTTGAATATTCATAATAAACTCCTTTCGGCATAAAAATAAAAAGGGCAAATTTGGACTCGAACCAATGGTGACCGAAGTATGTATAATGCTTGTAACCTAACCTTCCCTTATGGAGGACTTCTCACTTTGCCCATATAACAAGGGTGCTTGATTGCACCCTTTAATTATTAAAATGGTAAATCATCGTCTTCTACAGGTGTATTTTGTGCTTGTTCTTGAGGGACTGATGTTCTCTTAACAGTTCTGAAATCAATACTATTTCTTTCATTTCCTGTGTTATCATCCATAGTCTTAAGAACCTTTGCTTGGAAACATAATCCATTTAAGAATAATGCAACTTCCTCAATGTTATCGAATGAAGTTTGATAATTAGGATTAGGAATATCATTTCCATTTTCATCCTTAATCATCTTATCACAATCTTGAGCATGAATTAACTTTCTAATCATAAAGTCATCATATTCCTCGGTTGTAATAACACTAGCCTTTTGAGTTGGAGTCATCTTTTCATAGTTTGCCTTTGTGATTCTATCACCATTTTCATCTCTATGAACTGTATTCTTCCAAATATTTTGCCAAATCTTTACACCTGCAAATGGCTGTTCAACATCATCTCTAATGACAATTGTTAAACCCATATAAGCCTTACCAGTGCTGCTGTTCTTTAATTCAGCAGTTTCAATTGCTAATTCGTAAATACCTGTATTAGCTAATTCAAATGTTTTCGTTTCTTGACTATAATCGTACATAATTAATTATTCTCCTCGCTATTATCTTCTTTATTATCAGTAGCATCATTTGTGCTATCTTGACCAACCTTACTTGCACATTCCTTTGAACATACAGGAACGCCGAACTTTTGAATTGCGGCATCATAAACCTTTTGAGTGATTGGCTTTCCACATACTGAACATTTGTATTGTGGTGTTTGTGCCTTTGCCTTGAAAGGAGGAATCTCCTTCTTAACTCTAATACAATCAGTATCATCACCAGCAACCTTAATTGATGTCTTAAATAGAGTGATTCTCTTCCCAATCCAATCCTCAATGTAGCCTGTACCATATAACTTCTCAATTGTTTCACAATTTGTCTTGTTAATGATGAAAGGCTTAATTTCAATTCCATTAACTTCAGTTTCCTCGAAAGTCATTACCCTACAAACTTCAGCCTTATTTTCCTTTGGATTGAAAACCTCTTGTGCTGTTACATTCTTAATTGTAACAGTAATGCTATTAACTTGCTCATTAAAAGAATAAGCTCCTAAATAATTGGTATCTACTAATACCTTCCAATGTGTCTTTTCTGCCATTTTACTTCTCCTCCTCTTTCTCTAATAATGGGTCATCAGACTCAATGCCTTCTTCTCTTAACTGATTACCATTATAACCAGCTAATAAAGAACTTAAAACTCTTGCTTTTCTTGTCTTATGACAATACTCGCATTCCTCACATCTATGAGGTGCAATCTTACCATCAAGAATTCCTTGGATTCTATCAATATTCTTCTCGATAGTCTTCATTGCTAAAGTTAACTCGCCTTGAGATACTTCATAAATTGCTACATCTCCATAAGGCTTTTCCTTTGAAACACAACATAAATAACATGGTAATCTCTTTCCAGTATTTTGATATACTACTTCTTGGAAAATTGCAAGTTCAATGTGGTAATTATAAGCCTCCACAAAACTTTCCTTTGAATGTCCATTCCATACTGGCTGAAAATCCTTCATAACCTTTAAATCAGTAATGAATTCATCTTCCTTGTAAGAGTCCATCTTAATCTTAAAATTAACTCCAAAGATTGTTCCAGTCATTATCTTTTGTTTCTCTCCTGACATATAATACATCATTAATGGGTCAGATTCAATTCTTTTTATAATTTCTTCAGCTTGTAAATAATCTGATTTTAAAGCACCAGTCTTTGAATTAAAAATTTCAGGATTGTTTGCCTTAAATTCATCTAAATCGCCGCTAAAATATGCATCAACATAACTACTCATTAATAATGCTGTTGTTGGTGCTGACCTATAGTTAACAGCGGCAGCCGCCTCACAAGATAAGAATTTAGAAAATCTTGTGAATGATAATAAACTATGGTCTGTGATGTAAGTTTCTTTTGTTAGTTCTACTTTGCTCATTTTTTTCCTCCTAATTTTCATTTAACTTTTCAAAAAGAAATTCATAACTACAATCAAGGGCATCAGCTAATTTATTTAAATTAAATATTCTTGGCTTATTTCTACCACTTTCGATGTTTCTAATTTGCTCCTTTGTGAAACCTGAACGTTTAGAAAACTCGACTACGGTATATCCCTTTTCTTTTCTCATTTCTCTAATTAACTTACCGAAATTGTTTTCCATTTTGTTTTAAGCATATACATTTTACCTCCGACAATTAAATATTATCATAAGTAACCAATAGTGTCAAGAGAAAATTAAATCTTTTTTTCTCTTACCTTTTTGGCAATCATTATTTTATCACTCATACTGATAAGATTTAAACTGTTAATGGCTTTAAATTGCTCATTACTCAAAACTTCACCCGAATCATCAAACCTTAAAAGTGTTTTTGGTATATCATATACAATTAATAATGCTGGTTTACCATTTTCATCTAAAGTATCAACTACTTTTTTTACATTAAAATGTATTTCTTCTATATATTTTAATTGGTCATCAGCCTTTTGCACCTTTTGTCTTGATTCTTCTGTGAGCGTGGTTTTTATTTCAGCCACATCATTAAATAATTGTTTTATCTTTTTTAAAAACATAATTAAATATCCTTTTTCAAATTATTAAGTAATTCAATAGTGTAATCAATGTCTTCCTTTGTTTGAGGAATATACTTGAAATTTTCTAATCCTAATAACTTAACAGGACTTACCCCTAAAATCTCACTCATTAGATTTAACTTCTTAACGCTGATTTTTGTTGTATTTCCATTCTCCACATAACTTAAACCAGGTCTAGTCATTCCTAATTGTTCAGCAAAATCCTTTTGAGTGATATTTTTTAATCCTCGATACATCTGAATATTATTCATCTCTATTACCTCCTCGCTTATTATAATAACAAAAAGAAAAAACATTGTCAAGGGAATTTTTAACAATGTTTCTCTTTTTTTACCAACTTGTATATCTTAATCTATTTTTAACTACATGATTAAGGATTCCAGCTTGTTTCATCAAGTCCATAGATGGTCTACAAATCTCGATAGCATTTAAATCTCTATCCTTGGCTACAATACCAGATTCTATATCATAACCTGAATCTAAACCAATATCTCCGTTTTTGATAACATACATCGCTTGATTTAAAATAGCCTTTTTCCATAATTGTCTTTTTTCGTGTGCTGGTGCTTTTTCAAATTCAAATCTGTGGACATAATCATCTCTTAAATACGCCCAATCAAAATTTCTAAATGTATTAGCATCAATCCAAGACATTAATCTATCTTCAATTCTTTTTAAAAACATATCAGCTTTATTTGAGTTATTATCACTTTTAAGAATCTTATTTAAATCTTTATCGAAATAATTTAAAAAGTCCTCTGGAGTGACAAATTGAGGCTTATTATCAATCATACAATCATCTCCTATGTTTTAATTATATAATAAAATAAATTAAAAAAAAAGAGGAATAAATCCTCTTAATCATTCATAGCCCAATAATATTTTAAAGCCTTACCATAAGGAGCATCCTTATCCTCTAAAAATTTCTTGGCCATTTTACCATATGATGTGGAATCGTTAGGAACTGAGCCATAATAATCACTATATAACATATTCATAACATAATTCCAATCATATTCATTAAAATCCTTAAATTGAATGTCTAATTGCTTAGCAACAGAATTTGTTTGTTCAACACTCCAATGTGCTCCATTAGTACCATCCTCATTTATCATATTTTTTAAGGCTTTTTCTAACATCCAATTATTAAAATGACAGCCATATGCTTCTTTATATAAATGGTTTTCCAAAGTTTCATATAAATCATGATTAGTTTCACGAATCATCATTATGGCGTCATCCACAAATTCTCTTAACTTTTCATCACTTATATCCTTTAAAATTTGTTTATGCATTTTATTTCTCCTTTAATAAATTTAATCAAGATACTCTACATCTAAGGCTACGTTTTGAACAGTTATAGCAACACCATTATTTACAATAGTTAATGTAGCAATATCCTCATTGCAATATACTCTAACGATACCACTAATATTTAAAGTTCTAACCTCAGTTGTTGCTGTAGTTATTGTAGTTCCTGCTGTAATACCAGGTACGTCTGCATTATTCTTTTGTAATTTTATTCTAGCAACTCCTGCTGCTGGAGCAGTAAAAGTTACTGAACCTGTTACTTTATAATAACCAGGCATATTTAATAGAACACTATTAGTTCCGTTTTGAATAGCTCTTCCTCTTCTTCTTTGAATTGTAGTTAGAGGAATGATTCCATTTGCTAAAACAGCTGAGTCAGTTGTTGTTGTCGTAAAAATTAAACTATTATTACACATATTCTTTTTCTCCTTTATAAAAATAACAGGACTGACATTAAGCCAGTCCCTAATATATTGATGACATAATGTCGTGTCTAAATTGACTTATTATATATTTCCGTTACATCCACAGCCACATCCACAGAATGGGTTAGCACCACTTGTATATGTAGTTGCAGATGGATAACGTACAACGCCAGCTACAGCTTGATTTAACTCAAGTTGATTGATTCTAGCTTGCATTGCTTCCATCTTATTTTCTGTGATTAAATCACGAGTCTTTTGACCGTCTAATAAGATGGCTTCCTTAAGAGCAGCTGTATTCATAGCGTTATTATAGTTAACACCATCTACGGCTCTTAATGTTGAGCAGCAGCACTCATTTTCCTTAGCTAATAAGTTAGCTTGACCAACAGCTAAACCTGCTACATCTCTTTGAAGTTCTGAGTACTTATCATTTAAAGCACCAACTACATCGTGATATACTTGATTAGTTGTGGCAACAGATTGTGCTGTACCCGCGTTAATAGCATTGATAATGTCTCTGTTTTGGTTTTGTAAATCATTGAAATTGAATCCGTTATTTACATCCTCAGCAGTTGCAGGTCTATAACCTAAGTTGTTGTTTCCGAAGAAACCACCATTACCACCCCACATTAAAGCTAGGATAGCGAATAGCCATAAGCCAGAACCACCACCGAAACCAAAACCATCACCATAACCATAGTTGCGGTTAACGTCCATTACTGGAGTAATTCCTGTTCCATCCATCGTCAGCGTTCTCCTTTCATAGATTTATAATAAACACTTACTTTATCTAGAATTTTTAAGTGTCATTACCCTGTTATATTTTTAATAAACTGTTGAGGATTTATTCCTCTTTGTCTACACATATTATTAAATATTTCTTGTGGATTCATACCGCCTTGCATAGCCCTTATAATTGGTTGCATTTGTGGATTTTGACCAGCTAGTCTCATAAACATATCATAAGGATTATTAGTTTGTTTCATTGCTTGATATAAATCTCTAAACATATTATTGTTATTACTATTATTTACATTAAAGGGATTTGGCATGATTAAACCTCCTTATTTTCGTCTTTTCTTAAACTCTTTAGTATTTCATCTACTCTTTGATTTAAAGCATCAAAATCAGCTTTTAAAACAAATTCTTGATTGCTAGGAGTAGGAGTAGGGTTATTTAAATTTCTAACAGTATTTTCATCAGTTTCTACAAGTTTGAAATATCTTAATGTAGATTGACCTAGGCTGTTAGATTGCTTCATATAACATATAGGATTATCTGAATCCATAAGCATTACTGTTTGATTTGGCTGTATCATAAATGATTTAGCACCCTCTACACCATTTACAAATGCATATTGATTCATTTGCGGTCTCATATAATTATTACCTGGTTGATAGCTGTTAGGCTGATAATTATAAGGATTATTGTAATTGTTAAAATTTTGCATATTTGTTACCTACCTTTCAACTACAAATATAAATAAAAAAGAGCAAAAATCAGTTGACATAAGGTGGACAAAATAAAAAAAAGAACCAAGATTTAATCTTGATTCTTAAAAATTTTCTTTCTACTTCTATTAATTGATTTCTTAATTGTATCTATATCCACATATTCTATATCAGCAATCTCTTGATACGTTTTATTTTCTATATACTTCATAATCATTCTATTTGTAGCACTTTCGGATAAATTTGCTATATTACAAAGTTTTAATAAAGTTTCTTTATCCTTTAAACAATTCTTCTTTATAAAGAAATTTTCTAAAGAGAATTCTAGAATGCAATTAGCAAGAGCAACACCAAATATGATGAAAAGATTACTATATAATGATACATCTAAATTCTTGCAGAAAATAAGATAAATTATTTCTACAATAATTGTAATTATCTTGCATAGTTTAACGGCTTTGATTGGGTTAGGTTGTACTGTATCAGCGTGAAATCTATAGTTAAAACAATTTTGTATAAAACTAAAGAATAACACGAACATTAGCATTTGAAAGAATCTGCCTAGGAAATAAGAAAAGGTTAAAAGAATTATATTATAGACTATTGCTAATATAAAACTCTTAACCTTTAACTTAATAAACATTCTACTTACCCTCTAATTCAAGAATGCGGTTTTCGATTTTAGCTACTTTATCCATATCAGGATTCTTCTTAGCTAATTCTTTTTCTTTCTCAGCCTTAAGAACTGTTACATCCTTAGACCAAAACCAGCCTGCACTAAACCATCCCATGAAGCTCACCCCTATCCAAGATATTAATATGAAGATATAGTAATCAATTTGTAAAATTAAAGGTACTAACATAGGCAACTCATTTAATACTAACTTATCCGTTCCTCTTACTAAAAGCATTGTGAATTGCCATAGATTTAAAACAGCATATTCTATAATTGGTACTAAAATATTCTTCCAAGTACAATTAAAATTTTTGAATTTTAAATTAACAATCGACATATTGAGAAATATAAAGAATATTTCGAATATATTACCAGCTATAGAATTGTATACTTTTAGACAAAAGCCTAAAATTATAAATAAGTTAACATATAATGTCAGTTTTATAGATTTAAAACTTTTCTTACCTAAACACGTTAAGCAAATTATATTTAAACTAGGAATGTATAGTAAACCTGAAATTAAAATATAAAACCATTTATTTTCATCTATAAAATTACATATATCTATAAACGTTTTATTATCAGAAATTATAGGATACCATATTCCAAAACAAAATTTTAATACAAGTAATAATATTAAAATTACCCATAATATTATCCATATAGTCAAAATTAACTTTGGTACATTTAATATTTTATTTATAAATTTCTTCAACGTTTACATCTCCTATTATAAGTCTTTTTATTTGTTTTTCAGTTGACTTTATGTGGACTTTATTCATTAGCAACTGTTTTCTCTTCATTTTGTTTAGTTAATTTCTCATATTGCTCTTGAGTTATTTCCACATAACCTTGTGGTGTTTCTTTGAATGTAAAATTTGTTGTAACTGCAAAACTTTTTGTTTCTTCATTATAATAATATTTCATACTTTTCACCTTCTTATAAAATTTGTCTTATAGTGTCAACTATATCGGGGTTTGCAGTACCCCATACAAGTGTACTTGTTATACTTGAATTTTTTTGAATACCTGTTATGGCGTAAGCATTCGCTAGATTTATCAAAGTGTATATTGCGTGATATTCATTGCCACTACTATCTTTAAAATAGCATTGACGTGCATTTTCTTTGTCACCATAAAATAATTCTTCCATTTTCGTGCCTGTACATGGTGTATTTGTATTATCAATATATGTAAAAAATAAAGCGCCACGTATACCACCACTGCTACCTTTTGCGCATACTCTATGCTCATATAAATGCACTTCGCCACCACTACTACCTCCACCTTCAATTTTATATTTAACTCCACCGATACCGATACTTTCAAGGGCTGTTTCAGTCCCGTCTAAAGTAGGGTTAGCCTCAATAGATGGCATCTTATATTTGATACCACCTATCTTAATGCTACTTAAAACTGTTTCAGTACCATCAAGAGTCGGATTAGCCTCAACATTTACAACTTCACTTGTCTCATCACTAATAATATATAATACATTTGATTCTGGAGTTTGTAATGCATTATATTCAGCCTGAGTACATATAGCTATCTTAATATTAGAATTAGGATTAAATGCGTTCTTCAATGCTGTTGCTACATCAGCAGCCTCAGAGGAATCAGGGATATTATCTTGTATATATTGTTTAATTAATAGGTCATACTGTTGTAGACCCGCATAATCTAAATACTTCATTAGTTAGATTCCTCCTTTATTATAATATTATCATTTTCTTTTGCCGCTTTTTCTCTTAATTCTTCTTGCTCTAAATCATAATTAATTCTTTCTATTTCTGCTTCAAAAATATTAGTAGCATTTGAATTCGGAAATATTTTTTTATGTGTTTCTAAATCAGCGATTTGATTATTAACATAATAGACAGGATAAGACAACCCTAACTTTTTAATATGATTATCAATAGAATTATTTAAACCTTTAATAAATATTATCATACTATTACCTCTTTAACTAACTGGTTTATACAACAATCTTGCTCCAAAAGCACCATAAGTGTTATATTGATATAAGAAAAACAAACCAGAAACATCCATATAGTGACCACCATAATCTCCTCCACAGAAACACCAGTTGCCCTGTCTTAAGGTACCATACAAACAGTCGCAAAAGTAAGTTGAACCTCCTCCGCCTATCTCAGCTGGCATACACAAGAATGGATTGTTATTATCCCAACCAAGTGCCTTTATATAACTACCTTCTGTCCATGTAACAGTATAACCTAATGTATTATAGTTAGTACCATTATCATTATATATACTTGGGTCAGCTGACGCAAGACTGTTTCCAGTTACTCCATCTAAAGCTTCAGCCATATTTCCGAAAAAGTCTTCAATGTAATGCCATCTAAATCTTTTGTTAGATGTTAAAAAACCAGAGGGAGTTGTAAGAGAATCTGTTCCACCAGTATTTAATTTACTTGTATATGTCATAGGAAATAACTCTTGAGAATTTTTATTTGCAAATTCAATTAACCATAAAAAATTCATAATTGTTTTATGATATAAATCTAATTGCTGATAACCAGAACCATTATTAGTAGCATATGCCCTAAATTGAGAAAGAGTACCATCACCAGAAGGAGTTACTCCACTAACTGACCTTAATTTACTTGAATTGACGTTTCCGCAATATGCACCATAATAAAATTCATCTGTTTTATACCAGTTTCCTGTTCCTCGTCTTTGTTCGCTGACAGCAATATCAGTTATCCTGTTATTACTATCAGCACCTACTCTAAACCACATAGAAGGAACCCTAACAAAAACATTGCCATCTATAGTAACCCTTGTCATTCTATTATAAGGAAATACATCATCAAAATCGCTTGAAACTACGCCTGTTGATGATTCAAACGCATAAGTCATTCCAACAGCGTCATCAGTTCTTGTTAATAATGGTGACGAATCGTATAATCCACTAACACCATAAATCTTTGCCATATAAATATTACCAGTAGTATATGTTTGTCCATTTATAGTTGTGGTTAAAGAATAATATGAATAATCATCCAAGTTTATTCCTAGAGAGCTACAACTAATGCTAATGTCATCAGTACTTGCTTGACTTGTTGTAAATGTTCCTAGTAAAATTGATTCACCATATATTTTATATTCTGTCACACTAGGAATAACATGGCTAAAAATGATTGCTTCATTAATTGTATCAAAACTAATCAATGGTTGATAATTTATAGTTTGTTCACTATAATCACTATCTGTATAGCCACTTGCAGAGCATTTCATTTTTAATGTATGGATTCCGTATGAAGTGATTAAATCTTTTATACTTATTGTATTACTCATTTTTTCCTCCTTAATTAGGTGTTATAGTAGCCACTAAAACATCGTCTATATATAATTGATAACTTTCGGCATATGTTACATCTTCAAATGTTACATTATTATCTATCTCGTTATATAAAAAACTAACCTCTTTTAATTTCGGAGTTGAAAGTGCAACAGCTTCGATAGTTAAATTACATGGAACCATCAACATTAAGGAACCAGTATACATATCATAAATATAATCAGTATCTTCTACTAATTCATTATTATTGTTGTCAGTATCATATAAATTTATATGAACAGGCAAATAGTAACCACTGTTTGCTGTTAATGTCGTTGAATATGCAATATCATGTAATACTTTTGTAGAAGAATTAGAATTTGTAATATTAGTTAAAGAATTAGTAATAGAATAAATAGAAAATTCTATATATCCTGTTTTTGAACTTTCATTGAAATAGTCAGAACCAAAAGAAACATATAATTTATAATTATCTGCTGGCAAATAAGTTAATATATTAAAAGCAATATTATAATTAGGAGATATACTTCCATTACGAGTATATACTAATGTGTTTTCGTTATATATTAAAGCTTTAGTAACAAAACTACCATTACTAGATGGATTATTAAAAATAAAAGTTGAACTACCAGCAGTTCTTGTTACAAAAGCTGGTGCATATAATGTAGGCAAAGTTAAACTTTGATTAACATTAATAACAGCATTGGAATAATTATCAATATTATAAGTACCATTGTTAGAAATATTTATAGTTTTACCAGTTCCTTTTCCCAATACTATATTAAATACTTTTGTTCCATTAAAATACATTACTCACCACCCCCTTGAGTAGTGAATAATGCATTAATCTCGTTAGTAGTAATAGATTCTACTCCTACTTCCACATATGAATAAGTGTTATTAGCATATTGAATATAGTACAATGAATCATTATACAAATACAATAGATGCTTATCAAATTCAGCTTGATTGGCTGTAGGTAAAACATTGACATTAGTAACTGGATTCTTTACTGAATCAGCTATACTTTTTAGTGCAGCATCAATCTTTACCATATTACTATCAGAACCTGTTCCATCCATTTTACTTCTCCATGTACGGACTGTTCCTAGGTTTTCTATTTCAGCGTCTGTATAAATATTTAAACCATAGTTTGTTGTCGCTGACATAAAATCACCACCTTAAATTAAGATATTCTAATTTCGGCAGCACCAACAGCTATATTACAAGATTGATTAGCAATAACATGTGTAGGGTTTGTTAATGTACCGAAAAATAATGGACTACCTCCTGTAGCAGCATTGTAAATAACAAATGCACAAATTTTAGTAGTATCATCAGTAGTATCAGTCCAAGCTGTTAAAGCCTTATTAAACTTAATTTGTTTGCTATTAGTAACCTTAAAATAATTATTTGTACTATCCCAAGACATATTGCCGAATAATTGAGTACTACCTGTTTGATAATTACCAATTAATTCACGAGCATATCCTGTGGTAGAATCAATTGTAGGCTCATCAATATTAGTGATATTACCACTTGAATTGATATAAGGCACTTTCTTTGATAAAGCTAAATACATTGAACCGCCTGAAATTGAACTTGTTTTACCTGTTAAATATAATAAAATACTTTGAGCTAATGTTTCTGAAACCATTTTTCTTCCTCCTAATTTTAATATTGAACCTCAAAGAAATTTGATACATCCATATTCAATAAATCGGATGTAAACAAATCTAAAAATTCCAAATCATTAGAGAATCTATCTCTAACTGTTAATACATATGTAGCAATGCTTGAACCCATTGTTACTTGACCTTGTAATGTTAAATCTGGTATATCACTATGTCTTAATAAATCAGCATTAACAACACAAGTTGTTTTAATTAAACCATTTATACTAGATAAATCTAATGTTGTTGGTTTATTGACTGTTAAATAACCATCTAAAGTTATTTGACCGCTCATAAAATCGGAATCAATTAATATAGATGTATCAATATCAACTAATGCTGTAATTTGAATTCTAGTTTTAGCATCAATTTCTAATTGTTCAGCAGCATCCACATCCATATAACTTCCAGTGTTTATTTTATGTACATATTTCAATGCAGGACAATCAACTTTAGTTGCTCTAATAGTAGCTGAAATATTTATACCTTTTTCAATTCTTATTTCAGATACATCGGATGAATACATATCAATTTCTCCATCAGTTTCAATAAAACTATAATCAAAACTGATTTCAACTACATCCGAAGATGATATATTTAATTCGGCATATGTATTTATTTTTGCAACAAGTTCTAAAACGATTGTATCACTTGCTGTAGCACTAAAATTTGCCCCTGTATTGATTTTTTCAGCAAAGTCTATATAAATATACTCTACTGATGGAAACCTATAAAATAGGAACTTTTTGTAATCTAAATATGTATTCACTCATCCTCTACCTCCGTTAAATAGAAATAGATATAAGCACCATCGCAATCAGCAACAAATCTACTAATATTTTCGATTATATATTGAGAAATATTGGCTGTTGCTCCAGCTGCGATAGTTGTTAATGTAACTCCGTTTTTAACTAACTTAATAGCAAAACTAGAATTATTAGTTATTGTAGTAACCAATCCTTCAGCAGGTTCTATAATATTAGCACCTGCTAAATATCCATGAACGACTGATGATGGGAATGTTAAACCAAGACTTGTAGATACATTTTTAAATGTTTTATCCGTATTAGCTGTTAATTCATAAGTTTGTGCTGAAATATTATTATACTCAAAGAATTTTGTTACAGCATTTTGGATAGCTGTTGTATTATTATTTACCGCTGTAGTATTATTTCCTACTGTAGTATTTAATACTCCTACTCTAGTATAAATATCCTCAACGGTTGTAGTTCTAGTATCATATATTTCTCTTATTTTTGTAGGCATATCTGAAACCTTAAAAGTTGAAGTTTCACCTAAAGCCTCTCTAATAGCATCAGCTATAGCCTCAATATCACTTAATTTTACTCTTACATACTCATTACTTGGCATTAGAACTCTACCTCCGAAATATCAGCAAACATATTATCTACTATCTCGACAATCTTCGCATCAGTTTGAGCTTTAGTATACATGTTTCCTAATCTATTATTAATATTCGTTAATGAATTTTGTATCTCAGATAATGTATTGATAACATCGTCAGCACTTGAACTATTCATAAATGTATTGAAACTAGTTTTTAATTGTTCAAATTCAGTTGCAAATGTAGCTATATCAGTACCAATTAATGTATTTATAGCTGATTGTAATGATGAGATAATATCATCCACATACTTCTTTGTAGTAGGGTTATTATCACTTGTAGGTGCGTTAACATTTACATTTGTAATATAATGATTATTTGCATCTAAATTATCATTTAAATCAATTTCATCGCCATTAGAATTACCTAGGCTAATTATATTTAATGCACCACCAATTAATGAATTAAATGTAGTAACAATAGTTTGAAGTGAATTCATTAATGATACATATTCACTTCTTGTCATTCCAAGACCTACATCAGGAGCTAATCCTAAAGTTTCTTCAACATAAATTTCAGCCTTACCTAAATATGTTTCGCTTAAAACAGTAGTATTTTGAACTTGTTTCCAATTAAATACAAGACTCATTTTACCAGCCTTGCTAATACTTGGAATTGTTACACTACAAACAGCATATTCAGTACCATTTACTAATGAGCCAACTCTTTCTGTTTCATCAATTTCAGTAAATGTTCTATAAGTGCCACTAATAGGACTAACTATATTATCTTCACCAAAACTTAAATCATCCTCAAATTTATAACGTAAATATAAACTTTTATTCGAATTTAAATAATTAGTATTATAAAATGTCTTATCAAAATATATATCTAAAACTACATTTGTATCACCTTGTCTAGGTATATCACCATGTGGAATTATTGTTTTTAATTTTCCAGTATTATCATAATACAATATCATCTCAGAGACACCTCCATAATTAATTTAATTATAACACAATAAAAAATCAAAAAAAAGAGAAACCTTACTCGGTTTCCCCTAAATGACTAATCACTTTATGGTTTTCGTCAAAAATACGTGTATCACGCTTTGTTAGATAAGAAATATATATAGGACTATTCGCTGTATAATTGTTAACAGCGAATACTAACATATAATTACCTCTAGAAATTTTACCTACATTATCATACTTGCCACAATTAGAATCTACACGATAGAATATAGCTAAAGTTCCTGATTGGTCAAATGATAATACATTACCACTTAAACTAATATTGAAATCATCAGCCATCTCTAAATAATTACCTAATTCTTTAGTGACATTTCCGTTATTAGCATTAATAAATGATAAGAAATCTTCTTGAGAGAATTCTTTGTATGAATCCTCTTTCTTGAATGAATAACTACTATCTAATTTAACTAAATACATATTTTGTAATAAAGTTTTAAAAATAGTGTTAGTAATTTCACTAGCATCCTCATTCATTAAAGCAAAAGGCACTTGAATAGCATTACCATTATTCCAATAATCTATAGCATAATTTAATCTATTGTCAGTTGATGTAATACCAGTTCCACATTGCATACGCCACATACCATTTAAATAAATATAAGTGTCACTATATTCATCTGAAAGAGATTCGGACTTGTTTAATAATGGAGCTGAACCTGCACTAATAGCTGGTAAAGTCATGCTATCTCTTGATGAATTAAAAAATCTAAAATGAAATCTATTATTATTTCCTGTTGCTATTGCTCCTATATTAAAACAATGATTGTTATTTAAAATTGAAATAGGAGCGATTAAACCACTAACAGCATTAGATGTATTATTGTATGTCAAATTACTTCCACTACCACCTGTTATAGTGACATCATCCATTGTAGTGATTTTTTTAGCGCCTTTCCATCCAGCAAATTTGCTATATATTTGAGAATTGCTTGTTAAACTCATAGGTGTAGAAAGTGATTGACCACTTCCTGATGCAAAACTAACTGTTCTCATAGTATCATAATAACAATCTTTAGATACAACAAGATTCATAGTTTGTGGATAAAAACTACATACTCTATAACTTGTGCCTCCACTATCTTCTTGATAAGCGTCATGAAGAATTTCAGTAATCATTACCCTATAAAAATTGAAATAATTAAAATTATATGAATCAACTATATTTTTATTTGTAACAGCATCGAAATTTTTAATTAATTCATCTAATTCAACTCCTGTTAAAAATTCAGCATTTCCTGTATTTCTGTCGTAACTACCTTTAAAATCTGATGAAGAATTCGCAGTTCCACCATCTCTTACTTTATATAACTTTAAATTAAAGTTTTCGAGAAAAATTTGAGATGTTGATTGTGAATTGCCAGATTTCCAATAAATGTCTAAATCAACAACAGCTCTAACATAAGGGATTTCATAAGTTTTACTACTAAAATTAAAATTTTCAGTTTGTTCAGCACCATATATTTTTTTGAAAGTTATTTCCATTCTTTCAATATGCTGATAACTACTATTATTAACATAAGGATTAGAATATGTAGTAGAATTAAATTCGCTTTCCTTATTAACATAAGTTATTTTAGCATTTTTATTACTTAAATCAAATTCATAACCATTTTCATTAAAACCATATTGTATTGCTAATGTAATATAAGGGAAATATATATCAAATTCAGTATCTGCTGTAAATTGATTATATTCTGAAGATGCTGAACTATCATATTGTAACCCAAATTTATTTGAACCAGTTATGCTACCATTTTTAGTATTAGTTCTTGTTGCTAATGATGTACAAAATATAGCGAATGGATATTTATAAGCTGTAGTTTGAGCATATGTTGAACTATAACTAACTGTTCTATAATGATTGCCACTTGATATGTAACGTTGCTTATAAAATGATGTTACTAAATCATTTAATTTAGATGCTAATGGAGTCATTATAATATTTCTTTCAGTTAAGAAATCAAATTGCATTGTGAAATTTAAATATTCTCCATTATCTTTATTAATAACTTCATTAAATTCTAAAATATTAGTTTTAGTAATATCATTAGAAGCTAATAATGGTAATTTGTATAAAGCACTTAAATTATCTTCCATAGTGCTATTATTTACAACGCCTGAATTAGAATAAACCATATTATTATAATCACAATGCATAAATCCAAATTTAATATTTTCAATCTTGCCATTTGAATTAGCATCAGTTAAGAAATACTGCCCTTGTCTTGAACCAGCTTTATCATTTTCAGGTAGCCAATCATCACCAGCACCTTCAATAGTTATTTTTTGAATAAATGTACCATTTGTAATATTATCATCCATTGTTATATTGAAACATAATGATGTACCTGTGACAAATGCATTTAAATCAGTTACAAAAACTCCATTTGAATTTGATACTTTATTAGTTACTTTATTTGTATAATCATAATCATAATAAAAATAATCACATTTAAAATAACCTGCATTCCAAATAATTTTTTCTTTATATCCTATAGTTGAACTTGGTTCTTCACTAGAATTATAGAAAGAAAACATTTTCGAAATTAAATTACCAATTGTATTACTAGTAAATGAACTTAAAGTCAACGAATTATCACTTTCGTATCCCATATCATCGTTTTCATTTCTTGAAACAACAATATATCTAGAAATGTTTTCATTTCTCTGAACACTTTCTTCAAAACTCATTAATGACCATGTACGATATTTTGCCGCAACGCTTGTATAATAATCTTTTAAAATATAATCTTCACATCCTGTATATGTAGCATTTATCATATTATCATAAATTGCATATTCTCTTGAATGGAAAACTACACCATCATTAACAACTCTATCCACAGAACCTACAGGCTGTAATTGTGAGTAAGCTGTAATTGTACCATCAAAACTAGAAATATATCTATAACAATAAGTATACGATTTATTACCGAATCTTTCCAATTTTTCTTTAGCATTGATTCCGTCTTTTTCAAGTACAACTAATGGTTCTACACTATCAAAAGACATTAAGTTATCATCAATATCTCCATAACTTTTTGATGTAATTGTAGAACCTTGATAGAAAGGAATATAATCAACAATAAAAGTTATACTCTTTAAAAATGCAGCTATATCCTGAATATAAATATTTCCTAATGATGTAAATAAATCTGATAAACCATTTGTTGTTTTAGAAATGGCTGGTTTTACATTTATATATTGGCTATCAGTATTACTCTCTTGATTTACAGCGAAATTATCAACAACACCTTTAGGGTATCTAGCATCTAAAAAGCATATAATATTCTCAATATATGTGGCTGTTTTTTGACCAAACCACCAACCTTTAGGATAAGTATATTTTTCTCCCCATCCTGTAATAAATTTAGAACCTTGAGCATATTCAACTGTAGCCAATTTATATTTAGCTAATTCTTCTATTGTTTCAGGATAATCATTTTCAAATTGCTCCCAATCCTTACTTAAAGCCATTCTTTCAGAATTTAATTTTACTAATTGAGTTATATCTTGCTTACAAAAATAAAATTTATCATTAGTAGTAGTAGGCTTATAATAACACATATAAATTCTATTTATTTTGTAAATAGGAAAACGAGTCTCTATCTTTAAATTTTCAAGTTTTAAGTATGGTGATTGGCTATCTCTAAAACCTAAATATTCCACACTTCTGGCACTATAATCTTGAGCTATAGATTGACTATGATTACGCCTTAATCCGAAAACATAATCATCATCTGAAATTTGAGCGTTTCGATAATTAACTTGACCAAGTGCATTATTAAATACAGCTGTAGGTTCAGAAATGTTTATACAATAAATAACATCATCCTTAATATAAGGAATTCTATCCTTTACAATCATAAGAGCCGATAAAACTTCTCTTAATGTTCTTCCTGTTAAAGCCATCTCAGGACATATAACATCATTAAAAATATCTTTAACTGATTTATCTAAAACATATTTTTTTCTAATACCAACATTATTGATACGCTCGGTAGCATTATAAGAATTTACATACTGATTCAAATAAAACCAAACTGAATTTTTATTCAAAATCAATTTATCAGAATTATTGGCATCATTATTTTGGAATAAATATAAAGGCTGTGTAATCTTTAAATTTGGTAAAGGTTTCTTTTCAGCCTTTCTAATTTCGCTACATAAGAAAATAGTATATTTATAGGTCTTCTCATATTGCTTATAACCAGGGGCATAATTAGGGTCTTTTAAATCTCCATAATCTCCTAAAAATACTTCATTTTCAGTAGCATTTTTAATAATCAAATGCTTATAAAAATAAGTAGGGACATAACGATTAGATGTGTCATCAGAATTCTCTTTTCCTCTATGCCATCCTTCTCTATGTTTAGTAGCCTCCACATCATAAATAATTACATCCATGTTTTGTCTTAAATTAAGACTATTTCTAATAGATTCAGTAATATCTCTATATTCATTAAATTCATAATTATAATTAGAATCAACTTGAGTATCATTAGCAGCAGGATAAGAAATTCCTGGAGTTATATTTGACACATATTTTTCAATTATAATTGTTCCACTATCAAGTTCTTCATTAAAATTATCTTTAAATGTAGCACCTTGAACAACTGGAAAGGTGTATCCATTAATCCATGCTCTTAATTTCATTTTAATTCTCCGTTCCTCTTGCACCATCTAACAAACCCCTACGAGCAGCACTCCATTGAGTTTGTGCATTGGTTAAATTTAATTGCTGATAATATTTGCTTAATTCTTTATTATAGTTAACGGCTTGACCAACACCCCACGTAATAGCACCAATACCTGCACCAATAGCCATACCTATTGGGCCTCCTGCTGAACCCATAGACATTCCCGAAACTATAGATGTAGCAAAATTAGTTATCTTACCCATTTGAGATTCTAGATTGGCTACTTCTTGCTGCCCAATATAATTTTCAGTTAGATTCAAATTTTTAGTTACAGAATAATCTATAGCATCAATTGTAATATTAACAGCCTTTTCTAATCCTTTAAAAGTAATAGCGTTTAGAGCTTTTCTATTTGAGGCTGTTAAATTAACTTGACCATTGATTTCTCCCATTTCTGATTCACTAGCATTAGTAGATGCACTAGCAACATTTTCGCCTGTATCAACTAATTTAAAAACAAATGTTTTAGTAGAACCAAGTAAACCAGCCATAATATCATCTCCTTACTAATATGTAAAAGTAACATTCAATGTAGGCAACTCTCCTGCATTTTCATTTATAACACAACTTTGTAATCTATAAATTTCTACAAATGTTTCGTTAAAATCACTATCATCATCAATAAAATATTTTACTCCAAATGCAAAATAATTTTCTTGAATAGATTTCTTTTTATGCTTTAATTTTAAAACCTTTTTACAAAAATCATTATTTACCAAATAAATCCAAAATCCGAAATTTCCTGATGCAAATTTTGGAGATGATTCAGAAAAATTATTGTTATTTGAATAAGGCTGTGTATCCATCGAAACTAATGTGGATTCGTTTCTTGAGACAATTTCTAACTCCTCAAAATCAGTAGTATTTAAGCCGCCGTTTCCTTCTTCTCCATATAAATTATAATGATTATAATAAACAATTTTAGTTTGAATAGAATTATATGCTAACAAAATACTTCCTGATAAAATAAAAACATTTCTATATCCTGCAAACATTTCATTAAAAGAAGACATTGATGATGGAGCTTTATAATTTTGATTGTAAAAAAAGCCACTTTCAGTTCTTCCTTTTATTAAATTGAATGATTGTGAAAATTCTGTTAATAATCTTTGACAAGCATCTATATGATTTTGTTCTGATACAGCTGTTAAAGTAATTGGAACATTTGCAACTCCATATGTCATTGTAGCAGGTAAAACCTTTAATACAATATAAATATTATTAGGCTTTTTTCTATCCTCGGGATTTACATAAATATTTTCGTTTTCTAAAATAAAATTAAACTTTTTATAATATTCAAATGAGTTATATAAAATATTATTAATTTGATTTTGTACTATTTCAAATATATCATCCATCTTATAAATAATATTATTATTTGACATATTCTTTACCTCTTTCTTTAGCGAATTTTATAATACTATCGTTAATAATATTTTCTAATACCTCATCCATTTTATCGGAATCCCACATATTATCAACTTCAACGGATATTTCATCATATCCATTAATTACTATTCTTATATCAGCATTTCTTATTTTTAATTTTTGAGATATGTTTTGTTTGATATAATCACATAATATATATCTATCTAAAAAATCCATGTTATTTCCTTAATACAAGTGTATATTTTTTAGGATAATCTAAATCAAATTCGACACTATTCTTTCTAATAGGCTTACTTGAAATTTTAGATACAATATAAAAATCCTTTTCAAACAAAACTATATCATTAAATTCTAATTCAGATAAATCATCATATGTTTCTAAAACTGTCTCATATGAATCAGTCATTAAAACACCACCAACGACATTAGCACCTACATTCATTTCTCTAGGCTGATTAGCATCGAATTTACCTGAATATTTTATCTTGACATCAGTTTTCATAACATCATATTTTTCAGCATAAATTTCATTATTACTTTTATTTGTTTCGGATGTTACACCTAAAAAATTGCTTTTATAATAAGCTACAACGCCATCATCATCAGAACTATTCACAACATCGTGGACATATAATTCCTCGTTATCATAATCAAATTTTAATTCATTTAGATTATTAGTATTTAATTTTGTTCTTTTCCAATAATAACATTCAAAGAAATTTTTTCTTCTACTAACTCGAGTATCAACATATCCATCAGACATAAGAATCACCTCTATATATTAATTATAGCAAAAAAATAATGCCTTGTAAAAGCATTATTCTTTAGCACTCCAAAATATTTTAGCAAACTTCAACATTTTGCTATCTTCTTTTTTATCCTTGTTCTTTTCATCTTGCTCTTTTATGTACTCTGGGAAAGGATTGAATATTCCCGCCACCGTTTCGAAGAAGGCTAAAATTACAAAGAACCAAACTAAATCATCCAAGAATTTTTCCATGCCAAAAATCACGAGAGCAATGGCTAAAAACGGAATGAAAATTTTTCTAATACAATGAACGACTTGTCGGCCTTGAATAGAATCAATACACTTTTCGGCTTGAGCCGCCAACTTATATAAAAATACAGCTGTTAAAATAATAGTTATTACACCCCAAATACCAACATTCATTTTTTCGGTAAATAAATTGAATCTTGCTATTAAAAATGTAACAGGAATAATCAAACCCGAAACGATGTAAACTAATAATCTAGCTAGGAATATCCTTACTTTCGTTTTCTTTTGACTCTCCATTTGTAATTGCATTTCCTCTGTCTCCATCTTGAGCCTCCTCTATAATATTATGAATTTCATCATACTTCTTTTTGGCTTGTTCTTCTAATGTATCAGGAACAAATATTTTTAATTCGCATTCTTGATAATATTGATTCAATACATCAGTTTTAAAATCAAGATAAGTAACATCAATTTTAACCATTTCAAAGCCAATATAGATACCCCAAACAAATGCTGTTGTAACACAGAATAATCTTTTTACTAAAGATAACCAAATTGTAGCAGCACCTTCTTCTCCATTTTGACCTGGCTCTAAACCTGCACTTAAGATAGAAATTGAAAATAAGAATACAATTCTATACATATAACTTAAACTTAAATATGTACTCTTTTTCTTGCTTGATTGAGCTGCTGATTCCCACATATCCTTTTCAGATTGATAGAAAGCATCTAGGAAGAAACTTCTAGGTAATTTACTTACTTTAATATTTCCTCCCTTACAATACTTAATCAACTCTATTTGCTCTTCAGTATATGTCATAAAATAGGTTTCTTTGCCATTATTCCAAGTTTTTTTGAAAGGTTTCTTTAATTCATCAAGTTCTGTTAAATCTAGTTCTAAAACGGAAAGTTGATGAATTCCTGCATCTTTAAGGATACCTTCAATCTTCTTCTTTAACTTACGCTCACGATAAAAATCAATCCATTCATCAAAATAAGCAAATAACATTAAAATATCAATTTTATTAAATGTAGTACCATACTTTCCTAATGATGTTCTATAAACGCCATCAGGATTATTTCTAGCCATATCATCACCTGTTTGCTGACCTGAAATCATACCATAAATACATAGACCAGCTAGGATTACGAAATCAATCCAAAAATCAGGTGTTGCCAAAGCATCAGTATTAAATCTTGCTTGAGTTATAGATAATACTACAATTAATAAAATACATATAGCTAAACTTCCAAGTGCATAAAATGATTTTTTAGTTACGCCATATTTGTTCAGTTTATTATCCAAAAACGCCTTATTAATTTTATTATTCTTTTCTGCCTTTTTTTCTACTTCAGCCATTTTTACATCTCCTTTATTTTATCCGATATAATATGATATAAAACGAAAACTAATATAGGAAATGTTAAGACTACAATGACTATTCCGAATGTAGTTAACCAGGTAAGGAATTCATTTCCATACCCGATTATAATACATACCGCTCCTATTATTGCAAATATTGTGGTTACTATAATTACACCTAAATTTTTTTTATTTGTACTTGGTTTATTATAACTGGCCATAAGAATCACCTGATACTTCCTCTATATTTATGTTTTCGTTAGCTTGCTTTAAATCTTCAATAGCCTTATTACGGGCAACAATTTTTTCTTCTTGAGCCTTTTGCTCTTGCTTAACAATCTCTCTAATTTGAGCTGTTAATTTTTCATCATTATTATTTAACTTTGTTAATTCATTAATGATTGCTAATCTATTTTCTGGAGTATTATCTTGTGCTAAAACAAAGCATCTACAGAAAGTTAATATACAAACATCAATATTATCAATCTTTGAAGTAACTGTACCTAATGCTGGTTCAATAAGATTATCTAAATAATCTTTTAATGCTTTAGCAAGTTCGACACCAAGAGTATCTTTAACAACATCCACAACTTCATCAACAGTTTTAGCCTTTAACTTTTTACTCTTGATTAATGTAATGAAGAATCCTGAACTTAAGAATACTGAAATAACCCATGAAATTAAATTTAATAAATTGCTTACTGTAAACAATGATGCTAAGCCATCCTCTTTAACTCCATTAATTAAATTAGCAATTTCAGTTAACTTTTCATTGTTTACCTTAAATTCTACTGAAAATACATTATCTCCCTCGATTAAAGTGAATTGATATTTGCCATCAGAATTAAGTTCAACTGATGTACCATTGATTTGAATTGCTGAAACATTAAATAAGAAATCAGCCTTAACATATGCTGTTACAACATCTCCAACATTTCCTTCCTCAATATCAAATAATACATCTCCACCCTTACTTAAACTTGCTACAACTTTGCATGGATATGTAACAACTTCTTGCCCTTGAGGTTCTGGGTCTCCCTCGGCAGCATATATATTACTACCAAAGAATAATACAAACATACTAGTAAGAAATAAAACACCTAAAACAAAAATTTTTTTCATTTTCCTTCTCCTTATTTTTCGTTTTCTTTTAGGAATGTTTCTACCATTCCAATTAATTTAGAATTAGAGTCTTTGATTTGAGTTGCAAAATTAGTGTAATTAGCTTTTAAATCATTTATTTCTTTACTCATTTCTTTATCTCTTTCATCATATCTATTTAACAAATCATTCAGTTTTTTCTCATATTTCTTAAAGAAAACATCTGAACTTACTAAATAGAAACTTTTATCTACATTATCATAGATTAAAATATCATCTTTTTTAGCCTTTGTTAAATCAGTACCTGCTTTTAAATTAACTAAAACTTTCGGCATTCAAATCACCTCTTTATAAATTAATTATATAATTAAAACAAGTTTATTTCAATATAAAAAAAGCAAGGAATTGCTCCCTTGCCTAGCCAACGAAAACAAATATCAGGTATTACTGTATTTGCAATTAAATTATACAATTATTTCAAGATTTTATCAAGAGATTTATTGTATCTTTCTACTTCTTCATTGATTTGACCTAACTTATAATCCTTGAAATTGGCATTATCAGTTTTTAAAACATTTAAAGCTGCTAAAACATTCTTTTTTCCATACTTTGCAACAAGACCTTTTAAATCCTCAACAACGTGTGATGTATCAATGTCATCCCAATATCTACCAAAACTATGCATAATACCATTATTATCGGTAATTTCATCATATGCATTATTAGATACATTAATGTCCACAGATTGTTCATCATCTAGCATATCATTTACACCTTGGATATATCTATCTAATGACTTATCATAATCATTAAATTGTCTATCAATATCATGTAATGAATCACCAAATTTAGATTTATATGCATCCTTCTTTTTAGTAATATAATTTGCTCTTGATTCAGGATTAAATGCACTAAAGTATTGAGCATTCTTTTTAGTTCTTAATCCATCTCTTTTCTTATTACTTAAGTATTTAGAAAAATCAATTGATTCAATGTCATTCTCATCGAATAAACCATCAGTTTCCTTATCTAGAACTTCAGTTAAATCTTCTACTTCGGGAACTGACCCTAAATCATTTTGAACAGGGGCAGTATCAGCAACTTGTTCTACATCTTGCTGTGGTTCGTTTTGAACAGGTTCAGCGTTAACCTCAGGCTCTTGCGTTGGAACAGCATAATAATCTCCAACTAATCTATCTACATCATCTTGCTTACCTTGGCGTAATGCTTGTAAAACCATTTTGGCCTTTTCATTGCCATCATTAGCCGCTGTTCTTATTTCTTTAAATTTGGCATTATTTAAATATGGCATAATAAGAACCTCCTAGTAATTAATTCCAAAAGCTCTATCAGCATAATCATTACCTAAACCTCGATTAGTAATAGAATCCTTCATTCTTTCTAAATCAGCAATCTTTTGAATGCAATTATTATATCCATATCCTAAATCTTCTAAAATTCCAGGACATACTGAATCATCTAATTCTTTGATAGCCTTATTATATTGCTCTTGAATTTTCTTTTGGCTTTCAATTAAATCATCAATAATTTTGATTTGCTCTTCTTTAGTCATTTTTTTCTTTTCTTCCATCTTTCTTATCCTCCAAATTAAATAATTTCATTGCCTTCTCAAACTCATCAATGTCTTCAGTTTGATGCTTTTCTACAGTTTCGATATTGTTTACGTTTTCCATTTTTCATTACACCTCTAATTTATTATACACTTTTTTCACTATTTGTAAAACATCATCTGGCACAATTTTTAATGTTTGGTCTATAATTTTGCTAGAAATGTCTTTATAATAAGCCTCTGCTATAGCAACTGATATAGCTGCTGTAGTATCACAATCACCACCAATAGATATTGTAGTTCTTATACAATCCTCAAAAGAATTACTGATTAAGAAACAATAAATTGCTTGTGGGACTGTATTTTGACAAGTCTCATTAAACCAATAATGCTTATTTAAATCTTCGTAAGTAAAATTATTTATTTCAGGATAATATCTTTCTACATATTCCTTAATAAATTCCTTGCTCTTACCAATTCTCGCATAATAAACACACATTGCTGTTACTTCAGCACCCTTTAATCCTTCGGGATGGTCATGAGTTACACTAGTAATATTATAAGATAATCTCTTGACTTCTTCCTCATCCTTGGCAATCCATCCAATTGGACTAACTCTCATAGCAGCACCATTACCAAAACTATAATAAGGGTTTCTATCACTATGCATTAGCCAATAGCCAAATGAACCACCATAACTATTTGGATGTCTTCTTCCCCATTCTTTAAACTTATCAATAATAGCCTCTTTATCATCTAAACAATTGTTTAACCACATATCCCATACAGCTGCTGTCATTATAGAATCATCAGTTGCATAGCATCCCTTACTGAAAAGTGGAAACTTCTTTGTTCTTATGTTCTTAAATTCATATTTTGAGCCTACTATATCTCCTACCATTGCTCCAATTACGTATTTCATATTATCTTCCTCCTTAATACAAATATATTATATACCATAAAATAAAAAATGTCAAGGGTTTCTTGACATTAATTACTTTTGTTTGAATTTTGGACAAGGCTGACCATCGAAATAAACATCTGATGGCTTATTTTTATATTGAGTACAACTTCCACAAGTTGCTCCTAATAAAATTGCCCATTTACAATCTTTACATGCAAT
>Ga0310691_10001402_pt1 | contig 36873 bp, 30 predicted proteins | sample 176DNAGHGlowgp2_FD_203887 | JGI IMG/M metagenome (GOLD analysis project Ga0310691, IMG submission 203887) | Sheep rumen microbial communities from Palmerston North, Manawatu-Wanganui, New Zealand - 1766 DNA GHGlow gp2 (v2) (version 2) | ecosystem: Host-associated > Mammals > Digestive system >... | reverse complement strand
ATAAGGGATTTGTCACCAAGGCAGACTGCTGCGGCAAGGGATTTGTCAGTATCATCGAAAAATGAAGTCACGGCATCAAAGGACTGCCGCCTCAGTTCATAGAAAAACCTCTGGACAGAACCGGTGATATTAAGCGGAAAACCAGCCTTATCAATAAATTCATAACGTTCACAGGAAACAACATACAGAACGCCCTTTTTCCTTAAAGTTTTGCAATAATCAAACTCGCCCGGATTACCTGCCGAAGAAGGCTTTTTTAAATTTCCATATATAACCAAAGAATCACCTGGACAGAAAGATTCGTGATCGCAATAAAAGTTAGCATGTGCTAACGCTCCGCCTTCGAGTTTTACTGTAAGGTCCATTTCACCCGAGATATTATAAGATGCCGATGTTACCGTACAAATATAACGATCCCGGGAATCAAAGGACGCGTTAAGACGGGATCCGATGTATAAACCGATATATACAAGCACGGAGCAAAACATTAATGCCACGGACAAAAACACCGGTTTATTGATTGAAACATGCTTTATTCCATGCACACAAAAGCCGATAACTATACAAGCCAAAACAACAGAAGGAATAGATGATGAAGAGTAATAACAGCTAAAACTGCAGGCTATCATTAAAAATGCAGGCAGAACAAGCGGTCTTTTCTTAACCGCGCCAAGCATATTACGGGCATCAGAACCATACGAACAAAGGCGCCCTCGCAATGAGGATCCGATACTCAAATACCTTTTATTTCTGTTAGTTTTGCCATAGTAGTCCTTCATGTTAAAATTCTAATGCGGACCCTTGTCGGTTTTCGTCTCAATATTTGGCCAAAACCGACAAAAAAGCCGACAAAACCGACAAGTTGAACACTTTAAACAGAGTTATAAACATGGCTATCAATTACGGAAAGATCAAATACTTTAAGACATGCGCAAATATCAAGGACCTCCCTGACGAGAAACTGCCGGAGATCGTACTGGCCGGAAGATCCAATGTCGGCAAGTCTTCACTTGTAAATGCTTTGGGCAATAACAGCAAGCTGGCAAGGGTTTCACAGACACCGGGCAAGACGCAGCAGATCATATATTTCGACATGGACGGACAGGCTATACTTGCTGACCTTCCGGGATACGGCTATTCAAAGGCTTCAAAGGATAAATCAAGAGGTTTTTCTGAACTTTGCGATAATTATTTCAGGGTCAGAAAAGGAATTGACCTTGTTCTTTTACTCATTGATATAAGACACGAGCCGTCTAAAGACGATATCGGAATGCTGAACTATCTTAACAGCACAAATCTTCCCTATTTTTTGGTATTCACCAAGTGTGACAAGCTCTCCGCGCAGCAGGTCAGAAAACAGCTGCAAATGATGTCAAAGAGTCTTGATTTTGATGAAGTTGCAAGGGTTTTCGCGGTTTCATCAAGTGAGACCAATCCTCAAAAATCAGGAATAAATGATTTAAAGCAGGCACTCTCTGATGAGGTATGCAAAGATTGAACAATCTTTCATTAACTTTTCGTGCATTTTTTTATCGTTCCGCACTTTGAATTGTTTTCCGACTTGGATATTATTTTAATAGAAAAGTTAGAGGGGGATAACATCTGCCATGAGTGACTTATACGTCAATACAGGCTATAAGGAAACACAGTTGGCACCTTTCGGTCCCATTGGAATCATTGCTCATACTTCCAACAAAGAATTTGTAAGACAGGTATCTGAAGTACTTTCTCAAAAGAGAAAGCTCCACGCTCAGAGACCCGGTAACATTTACGCCAATAATCCCGGCTATGCCAGAGAAGATTATATAATCGACACCCAGCTCACCAGATTCCAGACCGGCGAGGGCAAATTCGGCATTGCAGAGAGCGTGAGAGGACACGATATCTTCGTTATCACGGACGTACTTGCAAGAAGTTTTGAGTATGACATTCTCGAAGGATCACACGTCATCTCCCCTGATGACCAGTATATGGACCTTTTGAGGATCATTTCTGTTCTTAAGGGCAAGGCTAAGAGGATCAATGTCATCATGCCTTTCGTTTACGAAGGCAGACGCGAAAAGCTGGATTCACACAGAGAATCCTACGATTGCGCAGATATGCTCAAGAAACTCTATAAGCTCGGAGTATCCAACCTCATCATCTTCGATCCGCACGATGCAAGAATCGAGAATGCGGTTCCTCTTATGTCAATCGAGTTCCCCCGTTGCCAGTTCAAGATAACTTCATCTCTTTTGAACCGTTTCGGAACGATCAAGATGGACAAAGACCATACGCTCGTAGTTAGCCCGGATGAGACCGGAATATCACGGGCTATTTTTTACTCTTCCCACCTTAACCTCCCTTTGGGTGTTTTCTACCGCCACCGCGACTACACGGTCAAGGTCAACGGTGAGCATCCCATCAGAGAATTTAAGTTCCTGGGAGAAGACGTTGAGGGCAAGGACATCCTTCTCATCGACGACATGATCAATTCAGGCAACACAATGCTCAGAACAGCAAAACAGCTCAAGGATAAAGGCGCTAAAGACATTTACTGCCTGGCTCCTTTCGGACTGTTTACTGACGGACTTGAAGTTTTCGATAAGGCATACGATGAAGGAACTATTAAGTGCATCTGCACTACTAACCTTATCTATGCACCCGAAGAACTCAAGTCACGCGAATGGTATCTTGAGGCCAATATGGTCCCTTATGTTGCCAGAATCATTGACGCACTTAATTCAGACGAATCCGTCTACGACCTTATCAACTCGACTGCAAGACTGAGAGACCTTGCAAGCCAGATAAGGATCGAAGAGGTTTTTGATGAATTTGATATACCAGAAAACCAATAATGGCATGAAAGGCAGGCTGCAATTATGACATCAGCATCTGACGAGAAAGCTTATTCCCGCTACGACCAATACGGCGACAACCCCATGGCGCCGGTAGGACCTATCGGTCTTATTGCGTTACGAGGAAGTGAAGATTTTACCGAGAAGGTAAACTTCTATCTCAATAAGAGGCGTTCCGAATACCAGAAGGAACAGATCGTCAATACTTACCCGGGATTCTTCAGAGAGGATTACACGATTCCCGTTGAGAACGCAAGATTCTCATCAGGTGAAGGTAAAGCCGTAGTAAAGAATACCGTAAGAGGCCATGACCTCTATCTCATCAGCGATATCATGAACTGCTCCTGCACATATAAGATGTTCGGAACAGACAACCGCATGAGCCCTGACGATCACTATCAGGATCTTAAGCGTGTCATTCTCGCTTGCTCCGGTAAATCAAGAAGAATCAATGTCATAATGCCTTTCCTTTACGAGAGCCGTCAGCACAAGAGAAATGCCAGAGAGTCTTTGGACTGCGCTTTCGCACTTGAAGAACTCTACGATCTCGGCGTAGCAAACATCATCACTTTCGATGCTCACGACGAGAGAGTTGCAAACGCTATTCCTCTTGCAGGCTTCGAGAGCCTCCCTACCACATATCAGATCATCAAGGAAATGTACCGTCAGGTACCTGACCTCTCATTCTCTTCCGGTAAGTTCATGATCATCTCACCTGATGAAGGCGGTATCGGCAGAGCAATGTACTACGCTTCCATCCTGGGTGTTCCGCTCGGAACATTCTATAAGAGAAGAGACTATACAACAGTTGTTAACGGCAGAAACCCGATCATTGCACACGAGTTCCTCGGTGATTCCGTTGAAGGCATGGATATCCTCATCGTTGACGACATGATCTCATCAGGCGATTCCATGATCGACATCGCGCGCGAGATGAAGGACCGCGGTGCACGCAAGGTATTCTGCGCCGTTACTTTCGGTCTCTTCACAGAAGGCATCGACCACTTCAACAAGGCATACGAAGAAGGCATCATCAACAAGGTATTTGCTACAAACCTCATCTACAGAAGACCTGAACTCCTTCAGGCTCCCTGGTTTGCAGACGTTAACCTCTGCAAGTTCGTCGCACTCCTCATCGATGCCATCAACCACGATGCTTCGCTTTCAAGCCTTATCAATCCTACTGAGAAGATCAAGCGTCTCCTCAAGGAAAAAGAAGGTATCGGCTGATAATGGCAAACACCGGCAGATCACGTTCATCAGGTTCTTCAAGGAGCTCGAAAAGCAGCACCTCGAAGAAGTCTGCCCGCTCTACACGTTCTTCCGGTTCACGCAGCACTTCAAGGAAGACAACAGCACCTGTTCAATCTGAATCAGGTGCTTCTTCCATTTTCTCTAAATTTGCATCTTCAAAAGCGGCAATGCCCGTTATCTTCATTGCCGCATCACTTCTTATCGTAGGTATCGACCTTCTCATCAGCTGGAACAGCTATGAGACTTTCTTTAAGATCTTAGGTGTCGAAGTCCTGCTCGCAGTTGTCGTTTGGGTAATCCTGACACTGGTTTATTCAGGCAAGAATAAAAAAGGCGTTGACAGCATTTCCTCTGAAGACGAGGTATAAGCCGTGACTCTTGACGGCATCACTTGTCAGCTTCTCGCAAACGAACTCAATAAAGAGCTCGAAGGAAAGCGTGTAGATAAGATCTACATGCCTGATAAGCATACTGTCATTCTCCATATCAGATTTACGGGCGGATACCAGAAACTCCTGATATCAATAGATCCGGGCGCTCCGAGGATCTGCTTTGCGGAAAACACTGTGGACAATCCTTCCATCCCGCCCTCATTCTGCATGCTGCTCCGTAAATACCTTGCCGGCTCAAGGATCGAGAGCGTTACCAATCCCGGTTACGAGAGAATTATTGAGATCACCGTCAGCAAATATGACGAGTTAAAAGACAGGAAGACTTATACCCTTATCGTTGAATTAATGGGACGTTTTTCAAATCTTGTCCTCATAAATGAAAACGGCAGGATCCTTGATTCGGCTATCCACGTTGATTTCTCGGTATCAAGAGTAAGAGAAGTCATGCCTGCGCGCGTTTACGAATATCCGCCGTCACAGGATAAGTACAAGCCTGAAAAAGCATTGGAGATTGCCAGATCAGGCGAGATTCCGTTCATGGAATCCGAGTTACAGCGCCCGGTCGCCAAGGCTCTCGTAGGTTCAATATTAGGCCTGTCCCCTGTTCTTGCCGCATATATCACCGATAAGTCCGACATCGACGACCGGAAGACTCTTCAGATGCTCACTGACGGCGAAAAGACAAGACTTATCAATGCTATAAAGGATTTCCTTACTTCCATAACAGAAGGAACATATACGCCTTACTTGTTCTACGGCGAAGACGGAGAGCCTGAAGATGCATCCATTGTTGAACTCAAGGGTTATGCGAAAGCAAAGCCGGTCTCTTCAATATCAGAAGCGATCGACATATGCTACCTTGCAAGAGATTCAAAGCTCGTGCTCGATAAAGGCCGTGACAGATTAAGCCAGATAATAGGAAGCGCTCTTGCAAGAGTAATAAAGAAGCGCGAGATCCACGAGCAGGACCTTGAGGAAGGCCAAAAAGCTGATGCTCTCAAGCATTCAGGCGACCTTATCCTTACCTACAAATACATGGTCAAACAGGGTTCTTCAAGTGTAACTCTCATCGATTATGCAAGTGAATCACTAAACGAGATCACGATCCCGCTTAATCCGACTCTCGATGCTTCAGGCAACGCCCAGGAATACTATAAGAGATTCCATAAGGCGAAGCGTAAGATGGAACTTGCAGAAACCTATCTTAAAGAAGACGAACTTGCGGCACAGTATCTCCGCTCATTAAGCGCAGCCGTTACTGCTGCATCAAGCGTTGAAGATCTTGACGCGATAAACGAAGAGATCCGTGCCGAGATCTCCGGTGACTCAGGTTTTCGAAAAAGCTCAGCTTCAGCAAAGAACAGCAACACAAACAAAGGCGATCCGAACAAGATGGTCGGAGTTGCTAAGTCCGGAAAAGCTTCTTCGCGCGCTTTAAGAGAAGCCGCCAAGAGAGCCAACATGAACAAGGGCAATAAGTATAAGAGCAAGGAAAGAGCTCTTCCCTGCAGACGATACATGACTTCCGACGGTTATGAGATACTCGCAGGAAGAAACAACATCCAGAACGAGCAGCTCACCTTCCACACCGCGTCAAGACGCGACTGGTGGTTCCATGTAAAAGGGCTTCCCGGAACACACGTTATCCTTAAGACTAAACCCAACGAGGAAATGCCTTCAGATAATGCCGTACTTGAGGCCGCAAGTCTTGCAGCTTTCTTCTCAAAGGCAATAATCCTTGAAGAACACATGACATCTGAAGATTCAAAGCCCGGCCAGCTCAAGGCAGAAGTCGACTACTGCCCTGTCTCACATGTAAAAAAGATTCCGGGAGCTAAGCCCGGAATGGTAATCTACGAAGGTTATTATTCGGTTTTGGTCGAAGCTAAGGAACCGTCTTCAAAAGATTTATAAATCTTATCCCTGAACTTGGATTCCTCTAATGAGAATATGCATCCGCAGAATTTCTGTCTGTAAAGACCGATCTCTCTTGCCATGTCCTGACCCTGTCTGAAGCCCGGCCGGAAATCAATATACTCGAAATCAATGCCGTATTTGGAAGCCTTCTCCTCACTGATCCGGGCTATTTTATCGTGCTGCTGGTAAGGGCTTACAAGAAGTGTCGTACAGAAAGTATCATATCCATTTTCAGAAGCGAACTTTGCGACGTGGTCCATTCTTATGTCATAGCACATCTCGCATCTTGAAGAGAATTCATTTAAATATTCTTTGGAAAGCCAGTAGTCCTGCATACACTCAGTTCCTTCGGAAATGAGCTTGATCTTAAAGTGCTCACAAGCCTTCTCAAGATTTACGTGGCGGCGGTCAAATTCAAACTGCGGCTGGATATTGGGGTTATACCAATAACAGTCGAGATCGCGTCCGCCGGAAGTCAGGAGATCCAACGGATACATGGCACAGGGGCCGCAGCAGGCATGGAGAAGCATTCTTCCCATCAGCCGTTCTCACCGTCCTTGTTGGAATTCTGCCAATCTTCTATTGAGATATTCTCATAGCGCGGAGGCGCAACTTCAGTACTCTTCATGCCGGCAATAAAAGACGGCGGAGGCGTAAGTCCCAAATGCTCGAATGCCCTTAAAGTAAGCATTCTTCCTCTGGGTGTCTTATGAAGGAATCCGTTCTGCAAAAGGAACGGCTCGTAAACATCTTCAATGGTAACGGGATCTTCACCTGTGCAGGCAGCAAGTGTCTCAAGACCTACCGGGCCGCCCTTAAAGATATCAGCGATCGAAGTAAGGAGTCTTCTGTCTACGGCATCAAGACCGATACCGTCGATGTCAAGTGCATTAAGACCGTAATCAGAAACTTCCTTATCAATGATGTCCTTATCAAGATATGAAGCAAAGTCTCTCATACGCTTCAAAAGTCTGATGGCGATTCTCGGCGTGCCTCTTGATCTGGATGCAATATTGCGTAAGCCTTCCTCATTGATGGCGATGCCGAGAAGTCCGGCATCACGCTCAAGGATCTGCATGAGATCTTCTGTCTCATATAATTCGAGGCGGTGGATCATGCCGAATCTGTCTCTTAAAGGTGCAGAGAGCATACCGGCTCTCGTGGTGGCGCCAACCAAAGTAAAGTGCGGAAGATCAAGTCTGACGGATCTTGCGGCAGGACCCTTGCCGATCATGAGATCCAAACAGTAATCTTCCATCGCAGGATAAAGAACTTCTTCAACGCTCTTGTTGAGTCTGTGTATCTCATCGATGAAGAGGACTTCATTCTCATTGAGATTGGTAAGGAGAGCTGCAAGGTCGCCTGCCTTCTCGATGGAAGGACCTGTGGTGATGTGCATCGCAACGCCCATCTCGGATGCGATGATGCCTGCAAGAGTAGTCTTACCTAATCCCGGAGGACCATATAAAAGAACATGGTCGAGTGCTTCACCGCGCTTCTTGGCTGCATCGATAAAGATCTTGAGATTGTTCTTTACCTTTGTCTGACCGGAATACTCATCGAAAGTAACAGGCCTTAACGCCTTCTCTTCCGTATCACCCGGCTGTCTGAGCCTGCCTAATACGCGCTCTTCCTCGTTTTCCTGTTCGTTAAAATTCATCATGTATGTTTATTCCCTTATGAGAACTTTTTACCTGCAGCAACCTTCAAAGACTTGCGGATAAGGTCTTCGAGTCCGATGCCGTCTTCGTATGCGGATGCAACTGCATCGGCTGCTTCCTGATCTTTATATCCTAACACAAGGAGAGCTCCGACAGCATCCTGCATGACACCTGAATCACCCTTGACCGAAGCGTTCGCAGCGCTGGGTACAACTGTTGCCGTGGATGCGGCTCCGAGCTGTGATTTAAGCTTGTCCTTAAGTTCGACGATGATCTTCTCTGCACTCTTCTTGCCAAGTCCTTTAACGCTTGTAAGGAGAGCAACATTACCGCTCATTACTGCTGCAGCGATCTGCTCGGCAGATAATGAAGCGCATATTGTGTGTGCAACCTTGGGACCGACACCACTTACCGTGATAAGCTTTAAGAACATCTCCTTCTGGTCTCTTGATACGAATCCGTAAAGTGAGATGTCATCTTCTTTAACGCTCTGATAAAGCCAGACCGTAACTTCGTCACCGATGCCTCCGATCTCTGCCGAGATGCCGAGAGGGCAATTAACGAGATATCCAATTCCGTTATTCTCAATTACTATCTGCTGGTCGTTGCGGTCAGCGATAATGCCTTTGATATATGCGTACATTCAAGTGTCTCCTTAAACTCAATAAGAGTATTGTATCAATAAATCAGATAAATCCTTCGTTGCGCTTCTGATATCCGTATCTTCCGTACTGGTAACCTGCTACGGCCTTACCGGCAAAAGCAAGACCGGTATTTGCCAGTGTGATCGCAAGGGCAAGCGCATCTGCAGCATCGTCAGGCTTCGGAATCTCTTTAAGGCCAAGGATAGACTTTGTCATTAACTGGACCTGCTTCTTCTCAGCCTTACCATAACCCGTTATGGCAAGCTTTACCTGTCCTGGCGTAAACTCGAAAACCTCTACTCCTGCTCTTCCTGCCTCAACAAGCACAGCGCCCCTGGCCTGCGCCGTGCCGATTACAGTCGTATGGTTATGTCCCATGAAAAGTTCTTCGACTGACATATAATCTGGCTTGTACTGCTCTAACAGGAAACGCATCTTGTCATTGATGGCAAGAAGTCTTAAAGGGAAATCAGTTTTTGCCTTAGTCTCGATAACTCCGTAATCGACCACTTCGAACCGGGATCCGACTTTATCGATGATGCCGTAACCCGTAATGGCATAGCCGGGGTCGATACCGATTATTCTTTTCTTAACGGGTTCGTTAGCCATAGTACTCCTGTACAGATATAAACATTTGTTCGTATTATACCGCAACAGCGGATCAAATCAAGTGATTACACCTAATATGGCAGGCTTCTTCTCAGGCGGATTGGGACCTATCTCATATGCATCAAGGATAAGGTCCATAGCATCGAAAAGCTTCTCTTCAGGAAGCTGGCTGTCTTCGCCTGTATAAAGGGCACAGAGCGAATCGCCTCTTTCGACTCTGTCACCAACCTTTACGAAAAATCCTATTCCGGCACCGTAATCGATCTTATCTGTTTTCGCGAGGCGTCCTGCTCCCAAAAGAACGGATGCCTGTCCGATAAGATCTGTCCTGATGCTCTGCACATAACCCGCATCAGGTGAATTTACGTGCATGCAGTCGAAAGGCTTTGAGACATATACGGGAGAGCCTGCAGCATTAAGCTTGCCTCCCTGTGATTCGATAAGCTGCTTATATTTCTCATAGCATGTTCCGTCTGAAAGCCTTGCACGGATCTCGTTTTTGAGGACTTCTTCACTCATGCCGGCATCTTTTTGGGCTATCTTTATGAGATGGTATGCAAGCTCGGTAACGACTTCGATAACGTCAGGTTCGCCCTTACCAGTCACTGTATTGAAGACTTCCTGCATCTCAAGGACATTTCCGCAGAATCTTCCCAAAGGCTCATCCATATTGGTAATAACCGCAACCACCTGACGTCCCGCAAGCTTGCCGATCTTGATCATCGCATCAGCAAGTTCTCTGGCCATGTCCAAATCCTTCATGAAAGCACCGGATCCGCAGGTAACGTCTAAGACGATTCCCTGGGCACCAGCTGCGATCTTCTTGCTCATAATGCTGGATGCGATAAGAGGAATGGAATCAACCGTACCCGTAACGTCACGCAATGCATAAAGGATCTTATCTGCAGGCGCGAGATCAGGCGTCTGGCCTGAAATGACCATACCCGTCTTGATAACATACATATGGAAATCTTTGGTATCCACTTCGACATTAAAGCCTTCAATGGATTCGAACTTATCGACCGTTCCGCCCGTAAAGCCCAAACCTCTGCCGCTGAGCTTAACAACTTCAACACCGAACGATGCGATCAAAGGCAAAAGGATAGGCGTGATCTTATCTCCTACGCCGCCTGTACTGTGCTTATCTACCGATACGCCTTCGATATAAGGAAGTGTAAGCTGTTTGCCTGATGCGGCCATCTCAAGCGTCAGGGTCGTCATCTCATGCTCATCCATGCCGTTTAAGACGATTGCCATAAGAAGCGCCGAAGTCTGATAATCCGGAATGCTTCCGTCCGTAACTCCCTGAACAAAGAACTTAATCTGTTCATCTGTCAGGCTTTGCTTGTCTCTCTTGGCGATTATGATATCCCGCATATTCATGGAAGATCACCTCCGGTAAAGGTCCTCAATAAAGATATTATAATCTAATAAGTGCAAAATACTCTTTTGTGCTAAACTAATTCAAGCAAAAACCTGATATGGAGGCTGTAAATGGCCGATAATACGAACACAACATCAACATCTTCAACACTTTCCGTAGTCCTCATCGGATGCGGAAGAGTCGCAGAAAAGCATTTAAAGGCCATTTCCAAGCTTAAGGGCTTAGAGCTCAAGGCCGTAGTGGATGTTAATCCCGATTCGGCGAAAAGACTTCTTGGTTCCGTAAAAGGTTTTGCGAACGTTAAGACATTTACCGACTACAAGGTAGCAATCGATGAGATCAAGCCTTCTATCGTATCAGTTACGGTTCCTTCCGGTCTGCACTTCCAGATTGCCAAATACGCAATGGAACACGGATCGAACCTCCTTCTCGAAAAGCCAATGACAATGTCTGTCTCTGAAGCCCGTGAGATTTTCGAGCTCTCCAAAAAGACAGGTCTTAAGATCGCCATGGGACACATATACCGTTATCTCCCAATCGTCGGCCTCGTAAGACAGGATATCGCTGAAGGCAAATACGGCAAGGTCACACACGGCAGCATCTATGTGCGTTGGGGACACGGCGAAGATTACTATTCAAGCGCTGCATGGCGCGGAACATGGAAGAGTGACGGCGGCGCCCTGATGAACCAGACGATCCACGCGATCGATCTTCTCGTATGGCTCATGGGTTCCGAACCCGAAGAAGCTTCCGCCATGATCGCACAGCGCATCAGAAACATAGAAGCTGAAGATCTCGGCATGGCCGTATTAAGACTCGAAAACGGTGCGCTTGCACAGATCGAAGGTACTACTGCAACAATTCCTTCAAAGCACTCGGCTGAATTTACAGTCTTCTGTGAGAACGGACAGCTCTCGATGGGCCTTGAATCAGGCAAGCCTCATCTTAACCTCGTTACCGTTAAGCCCGACGGAAAGATAAAGAAACTTAACGGCTACTATATCCGCAAGCAGTTCAAGGAAGGCGGAATGTTCTCATATAAGTGCGCATTAAACCCGCACCTCGGCATTTATAATGACCTTTATGAATCCATTACGACCGGCAAGGATCCTATAGCTGACGCATACTCAGGATTCTCATCCGTCGATACCCTCCTTGGAATTTACAAGTCCGCTAAGGAAGGAAAGCCCGTAGCTCTTCCCCTGTCAGACGACTTTAATTCTGTCGACATGACCGGCTTCTTTAAGTAATAAGAAAATTTTTTCGATTTAAAGTAAAACACGTGAAAATAAGTGTTGACTTGTAAATACCTAATGGCTATAATAACTCACGTTGCTTAACGCACCTCTAGCTCAGATGGTAGAGCAACTGACTCTTAATCAGTGGGCCCAGGGTTCGAGTCCCTGGAGGTGCACCAACAATAAGAAGGATGTCCTAAGTGACATCCTTTTTTTGTTTTCCAACGCTAAAGACTATTACAGCATTCTAAAACCGGCTATATTTTTCCTGTGCACATTCAATCGAATCAGTTATATACTCAAAAAAATTCAAAGAGCCGAAAAACCAAAAAACATAAAGGGTGCCTCATATGAGACACCCCGTCATTACTATTCAGATATATATTATTCCTCTTCCAGGAATTCCTTGAATTCGTCATAGGTTTCAGAAGCGGATAAAACCTTAACAGTTTTCTTCTCGATCGGAACCTCATCAGGTGCAGCAGGTTTCTGCGCTTCCTCAGGCTTCTTCTCTTCTGCCTTGGGAGCCTCTTCAACCTTAGACGGCTCTTCTTTCTTATCAGCCTCTGACTTAGGTGTCTCTGCTTTAGGAGCATCTTCCGTCTTTGCTGCTTCTTCTTTCTTTTCTTCAACGGGCTGCATAAGCTTGGCAGCCATTTCTTCAGCAGCTTTCTTGATCTCCTCTTCTTCCTTTGCTGCAGCTTCCTTGGCAGCCTTTTCCTTGGCTTCCTTCTCTTTTGCAGCCTTTTCCTTTGATTCCTCGAGAAGTCTCTGCTGGAGCTGGCGGCGTTCTTCGCGCGCTTTGTTCTTAGCATCCTCTTCAGCCTTCTGCGCTTCAGCTTCCTTCATCTCATCTTCGAGCTGCTTCTTACGCTTCTCATCGTTAAGCTGTGCAATGTGTGAAGCCTTAAGGTCACCGATGGACTCAGGTGCCTGTACAGCCTTATTCATGATCGCATCCATCTTAGCGCGGCTTGCAGCCTTTGAACGCTCTTCATCTTCAGCAACCTTAACACCGAGAGACTGGAGCTGTGAAAGCTCGTCCGCAGACACACTGGGCGTTACTGCAGCAGCAACGGGCTGAAGTGTAACTGTCCTGATCTCAACATCACCGACTTCAGAAATGCTGAAGTCAGAAGCTGCTTCCTGAATCCTCTTGATGTCAGGAATCTCTACACCCGGTAGAATCTCATACTTTTTCTCTTCTCTCATAAAACCCCTCATCCTTTAAGTGATAGCACAAGTTCAATAGCTCCTATAATGCAAAGCACAATGCCTATAGCAAGCATGATAATCGAGATCTTGCTGATCTTCGAAGGTTCTTTAGGCTGAACCTCCGGTTCCATCTTATCAGCAGCAACAGTCTCAGGCGCTTTCGCGGGTTCCGGTTCAGGCTGCGTTACGGCAGGCTCCTCGCCGGCACACTTCGAAATGATCTCATGCGCCTTAATGATCTCAGGCTTGATAGCCTGTGATAGATCTTTAAACGTCTCGGAAGATGAAGCAAACTTAGCAGCTTCACTCTCAAGCGTAGCCGGATCGGGTGCTTTGGTCCCCTCAAAAAACATAACTCCAAAGCTTGCATCGTCACTGGCATTGCTTGAACCGACGATATATTTCTGTACAGTCTCAAGAACTGATTTCTCGCCTTCTTCCCTGCCGTCTGCAAACGTCTCAGCCATCTTTGCAACAACAGGCTTTACGAGACCTGCGTCTTCGTTGTAAACGCTGTCCTGAACGCCGTCAGTCATTAACGCGATCGCATGTACATCATCAACAGTGGTCTTAAGAAGACGCATATAGTTATCGGCATGAGCGGCAGTTACAAAATATGTCTTGCCGTCCTTGTCATTCTGCGGCATTGATATAGGGCTTACACCGGAAGGAGATACTCTTACGATCAGACCGTCACCGATGTGTCCGATCATCATTCTTCTGTCCTTTACGGCAACGAAAAGCAATGTGCATGACAGTCTGTCGATAACGTCGATCGTGCGCTCTTCCATGATATCAGCGAATGCCACACGGAGTTTTGCCATGAGATAACCTCTTACGGCAGCCTCCCTGTTCTCGCTGTATAACGCATCGAAATGCTCACACAAAGTGTCTGTGATTACGTGTACGGCACAATCAGAACCGAATCTCGCGTCCGTATACTGCTTACCGCCGGCGCCGTCAGCAATACAGACGACAGAAACTCCGTTTTTGGCAACAGCATAAGACGCGTCCTCACAAGGAGTGCCGCGGTTAACGTGTTTGTTGCCGATCGTCGTGATAGCTCCGACAGTAATTCCCTTATACATTATTCGTCCTCGTTAATGAACTTCATGAAATCATCCAGTTCAACAGCCTTGCCCTGAGGCTCGGTATTGATATTGTAAAGTGCGTCATCACTCATACCTGAAGATACAACGGATGAAGATGAAGAACCGAGGAATTCGAAAAGCTTACCAAAGTCTGCAGAGTTAACTGAAATAGGCTCAGCACGCTTAACGGAAAGTCTTTTTAAAATATCGAAGTCAACGCCGTTACCTACACCGATGTTGAATACAACAAGTTTGTCTTCACGCTCAAGCTCGTTGCATGCAGCAATGGCACGCTCCATGTTCTGCATAGCGTTGGGACCCTGGGGAGCACCGTCAGTAATGACTACAAGCCAAGGCTGGAAATACTTGATTCCCATCTCCTTATAACCTTCCTTACGCGCATTGAGAAGCTCTAATGCTGTAAGAACGCCTTCACCGATAGGTGTAAGTGTTGTGGATGCCGTAATCTCAGGAAGTCCCTTGTCCTTGGAGATCTTACCGAAAGGCATTACGATGTCTACCTTGGAACCAAAAGTGATGATCGCGATATCAGTAGAATTTCTTGTGTCATCATTGTTCTTGATAGATGCAACGAAGTTCTGAAGACCCATGTTGAGCTGTCTGATAGGATTGCCCATCATGGAACCTGAAGTATCAAGTGCAAAACAGATTGGAAGTCTTCTTCTCGTACTTGTTCCAAAATCAGAACTAGAAAAATTATCCGCCATAAATTTCCTCCGAATTTTCGAGAGTATAGATATCTATAAAATTATAACAAACATTCCCAGCAACTTGAATGTGTTGCAAGCTGTTTGTTATTGAGAGCTCGCGCGAATAATCAGAACAGTCCGAAAAACTTTTTCTTCTTAGCAGGTTCTTCCGTGCTGACGGAAGGCGCCGGAGCGCTATTGGCCGGAGCAGCAGCAAAAGATGCACTTGGAGCCGCTGTTTCCTCATCGTCAAATCTCACCGGTCTGTAGCTGTCGCTGCCACCGACATTAGATGAGACATATCTGCCTGAAGGAACATTTCCAAACGATTTTTTCTCAATCTGTGCTTTGGCTGCTATATTTTCTTCTCTGGCTTTCTTGGCATCGAGCTTAGCCTGGAGCTTAGCTCTTACTTCTTCTACATTGACAGTTGCCTGCTTATAGTCTTCGCAAGGGAAAAGCTTATAAGCTTCAGGATCATCGTAAACGAAGTTCTCAAGATTATTCATATATTCCTGAACGGCTGCGCGCCAGCATACTGCTTCATAAGACTTGCCTTCACGGAATGTCTTATAGAGCATGACGCGGAGATTCTCCGGGAGGTATTCCCAGATGTGATCGTAACCGCCGAGCGGAATATGTTCTTTATCAGAATTATCGAGTGTATAAGGGAAGTTGTGATTTAGGATTTCTTCTCTTAAAGTCTCGGCGCCCTTTCTGGTCGCATAAGGATGAAGTCCGCAGAAAAGGATCGAGAAAACCAGCATAGCGATGGAGTAGTCTTCATCTTCCAAGGTTCTTACGAATCCGGAAAAGTCTTTACCCCAGAGCTTTGGATCAGTGAACTCTTCCGTTCCTACAGGGCAAGGAAGGTTTCCTACCTGTACACTGTCCATATCGATAAGATACTGTGTGGACGAAGTATAGATCAAAGCATTCTTAAGCTGAATGTCACCGGCAACTATATCATGCATATGCAGATAGAGATACTTGCCGATAAGAGACAGAAGCGTCTCAACCACATCAAGTCTTGTCCAGTCAGGATAACGTTCAAGAATTGCGTCAGGACCATCGAAAACATTACTAAGCGTGGTACCCTTACCAACAAACATCGTATATCCGATCGGCACGCCACGGAAATAAAGAAGATGTTGAGGAGTGCAGAAACTTGAAGAAGTAATTCCGAGTTCCGTAAGCTTCTTAAGCTTAGCCCATCTCAAAGGAGTGATGACACCCTTGTGATAGATCTTGGCAACATATTTAGGGTTATTGGTTGTAAATACCATACCTTCAGCGCCGCCGCTCAGTCTCTTCTCGAGGATGAACTTGTCGCCTTCGGTGGAAATAACCATATCATCAATGCTCGCTCTTCCGTCACAGTCAATGAATGTATTGTTCTTGGCAAGACCGCTGATCTGAGGCATCGGTAATTCCTGGATCATCTCTGCAACAGAATGGAAGATCTTAATACCGGAAGGTGTCATTATGGCAATGTCGCCTTTGTAATCAGGAGCCTTCTCATAAAGTCTCTTGGTGAAAATGCCCTTCCTTGTAGTAAGGATGCAGCACATACGGATATCCTTGATCTGCTCTAAGAAATACTCAGTATTGCATGTATGAACGACATGCAGCGTATTCGTAGCCATAAGGCCCTGAATAAGCGAACGCATTGAGTTCTGAACATAGATGTCTTTGGGATCCTGCTGCTGTAAGACACACTTGTGGAGAATCTTGAAAGTATCGTCGATATAACAATCGATTCCTTTATCTTCAAATAAGTTCGTCAGCTCATCAAACCATACACCGTTGGAAAACTCAAAAACAACGGAGTAATCAAGCACAATAGACAGATAATTGCCTAATTCTTCGAACATAAAACCCTCTTCAAACCTTCTCTCCAATAAGATTTTATACATTAAAAATCTAGAATGCAAGGAAAGAAAACAAAACATTTAACATTTATTCAGGAAATTCAACATAAACCTAAAATATTGTCCATAATAACAAACGCCTAGCCTATTCCGACCAGCTTCATTAGATATTTAGCATTAGATTGTCTGCTTATACCCGACGTTAGCTTGTAATCGAAAGTGATTCCGGTATCCGTATAAGTCTCCGAAAAATGATAGTATCTGATGTTTTTAAACTCTTCCGTGGTCTTGTCGATCATTGCATAGTCATGCGTAGTCATAAGACCGCAAATGTAAGGCATTGAAAGCTTTTTCAAAACAGTCAATGCACCCTCTGTCCTGTCATCTGAATTTGTGCCTCTGAATATCTCATCGATAAGGAACATCAACGGCTTGTTCTCCCCGGCTGCCTTTACGATACCTGAAATCCTTATGAGCTCTGCCTTGAACGTACTCATATTCTCTTCGATGCTGTCGACGATCCTCATGGAACTCATAACTCTCATTCTTCCGAGTTTCAAAGCAGATGCAGGTACAAGGCCGCCTGTCATCGCAAGTATCGTGCATACGCCTACTGTTCTTATCATGGTTGTCTTGCCGGACATATTGGAACCGGTAATGATCGCAATATCCTTATCGATCTTAACAGAATTGCTGACAACTGATTCATGTGAAAGAAGCGGATGCGCAAGATCCGAACCTTCGAAAAAAGCATTGTCTTCAGCTTTGTCTGATTCAACGAATTCAGGGAATGAGCTCAAAGGTAATACAAGTCCTGTCTGAGCCGCACACATGAGAGCTTCAAGGTCAGCTAACTTATCGATATAAGCAGGAAGTTCCTTGCCGTACTTAACAGCCCAGTTACCCATCCGGTTAGAGATAATGTAATCCAAAGGAAAGACCGCATTAAGAATAAGTGCAAACAAAGGCTGGCTTCTTAAACCGGCAAGTCTCAAAACGGAATTAAGTTCCTTCAACGAATCGTATGCACCTTTTGACTTATCATCGCCCTTAACCAGGGACTTGTTGAGTTCATTTTCAAAGCCTGCATTTTCGAGGATCGAATATAACTTCAGCATCGTTCTTACCTGATTAGGCATTCCTTCACAGGCCTTGATGTATTTCTCGTTAAAAGCGCGTCCGATCAGCCAGATAATGAAGTTAAGGATGAGGCATGATATTACCATTGCAGCTGCATATTCAGGAAACGCAATCAGTGCAATGGGGACACTGATCCACAAAGCAAAACCGATGATTATAAGCACATTTGCAGCAGCTTTTGTTTTCGTACCTTCCGAAGCAAAATCCAAAAGGACTTTGGGATCTTTTGTCATCTTGCCGACTCTTGCCGTAGCCTGATAATCCATGAGTATCTCAGGCTTGGAACAAAGCTCTTCTACTGCATTCTGCTTTGCTGTAAGTGAACCTGTCGTAATTCCTGACGTGTGATTATTAAGGAGGTTTTCAGCAAATCTTTTTCTGCCGAACGAAGTCTCGGATACATTAAATAAAGAAAATAAAGACTTTTTGCCGAACAGATCGAGATCTGCGCAGTAGTCATGATCGGCAACTTCAAAATCCTTGCCGTAAAGTCTGTTCTTGGCAGCTCCGATATCTTCCGCACGCTTGAGGCCTTTAACAGCTATATTTCTGAGCTCGTTGAAATCGCCCTTAATCCTTGCGATATAAGATGCATTTACTTTGGATAATTCATTGAGATAATTGACCTTTTCAATGATGCCGCCGTGAATGATGCAGAGTACGACGAACAGAATAAATACCGCACCGCCGGCAAAATAGAGTACGGGGAGTTTAGCTGCATATCCGCCGATGATAAGACCTGCTGCACCTAAGAAAGAAATCAATCTCAAAAATGACAAAATGCCGCTCTGCCTTCCATACCTGGCAAGATCGGCAAGTATCGTCTGCTCTTTATCTTCGTAGAATTTAAGATTAGCTTTCATCCTTCTTCGCCTTGGAAGATGCAGGCTTCTTTGAAGCGGCAGCAGAAGGTTTCTTAGCCGGCGCCTTCTTTGAAGCGGTCTTGGGTTCTGTCTTGGCAGTATCCTTCTTTGCAGTAGTTGTCTTAGAAGCCGTCTTCTTAGCGGTTGTCTTCTTTGCTGTAGTCTTCTTTGCTGTAGTCTTCTTTGCTGTAGTCTTCGAAGCGGTCGTCTTTCTTGACACTCTCTTCGGAACGCACTTATCAAGAACGTCACCGACATTATCGTGGATCGTAAGAAGAGCCTTAAGATCCATATAAGTAGAACTCTTATTTATAATAACGATCCTGTCATGCTTTAAGAACTGTGCAAACGTAGCAGCAGGATAAACCGTAAGTGATGTTCCTGCAATGATCATGAGATCGCACTTCTTAACAGCCTTGATCGCATTATCAACATTCTCATGTTCAAGATTTTCTTCGTAAAGAACGATGTCAGGTCTTACGATGCCACCGCATCTGTCACAATGCGGAACGCCTTCCTGAGCCGCGATATATTCGATATTGAACTTTTTACCGCAATCCATGCAGTAGTTTCTGAATACAGATCCGTGAAGCTCGATAACACACTTGCTTCCTGCCTCCTGGTGGAGGTTATCGATATTCTGTGTGATTATTGCCTTAAGCTTGCCCTGTCTCTCAAGTCTTACAAGAGCCTTGTGTGCCTTGTTAGGTCTTGCATCAGGATAGATAAGCTTACGCTTGTAAAAATCGAAAAAGTCTTCCGGATGCTCCATGAAGAAATCGTGAGCAATGATGTCTATCGGTCTGTATTTAGTACCGCTTTCCGTATTGTAGATACCGGCACCGCTTCTGAAGTCGGGAATGCCGCTCTCTGTGGATACACCTGCTCCGCCAAGGAAAACAATATTATTGGATTCTGCGATCAGCTTCTTGAGCTGATTGATCTTGTCTTCGCGGACGCTGCCGAATCTGTCAATTCTCGTTTCCAAAACAATACCTCAATCAATGAACATCTGCTATTCCGTCGCCGTCAAGGTCAACACCTTCAAGATCACCGTGATCATGGAACATTCCGGCTGCGCCGAACATTTCCTTACCGGTAACACGCTTCTCATCGCGTCTCATCTCAACAAGTGTGCTCAGGGCTTTTCTTACTCTGTCAGGCGTCTTTATGTTCTTGATCTCAAGAACAGGCGTTGACTTATCGGCAGTCGTAAGGATTACCGAACCGACACCGAAGATCTTCTGCCAGAGAGTCTGCTTGAAAGTAAGGTCTAAAATCCTATACAGAAGGATCTCTTCAGAACTGATATTGAAGATACCCTTTTTCAGATAAAACTTGTTGTTGCTGAAACTGTAGATAGTAAAGGAAATAGGCAGTCCAAGATATCTCTTTTTGTCTTGCCAGAGGATCTCTTCGTTCTCAGTGAGATTTGTTAGTCTGTCAATTCTGCCCATATTCAAGCTCCCTTCGGGAAGGCGACAATAGCTCTTCACAATCTACATTATAATAAAAAACAAATTTAATGTACAAATTTATCAAAATGAAACGCAATTGAAATATAACGATATATCACGTTTCTTCAGGTTCGCCTCTCTTAGGGTCGATGATATCGTGATAATCAAACAGTTCCTCGTAGACCTTTCGCTGCAAAGTAACGTAGCTCATCATGGCACGGTCAAGATAGAGATAATTGTCTCCGTAAGTATAATACGGGCTTGCTCCGCCGCCGAAAAAGATCCTGAATCCGTGATTCTTGTAGTACACTGCACGATCGTCTGTTCCGGGAATGTAGTTACCATTCGGATATACAAGCATATGAACCTCTCCGAAAAGACTTCCCACCTGCTCAAGCCACTTCTCAGTGTCATCGATCAGGACCTGCTTCTCGGTATTGGTGCAGTCCTGGATATAATCATATGTGCAGTTGGCAAACTGCCAGCCGTTATCTGAAAGAACATTTGCGATCTCCATAACTCTGTCCCTGTTGTACTGGATCTCTTCAGGTGTAGGATTGATCTGCTGCATGTTGGCAGCACTTAATGCAGCATTGCGGTCATCTACCTCATCCTCACTGATTACGTATCCGAATACTGACTCGTGACCGCTGACGGAGATGATACCCTTAGCACCGTCGTAGGTAAAATCAGGATGTTTTTCAACAAACATGTCGAGAATACCGATTGCTTCAGCATTTCTGCCTACAACGGTCTCCCCTGCATAATTTATATATTCACCGCAGACCTGGCTCTCATCGTTGAGAACAAGTCTTCTGCATGTTCCGTAACTGTATGCGGATGCGTTGTACTGAAGATTCTCAATGACGACAATGAGCGGTTTCTTACCCTTCGGCACACGGAGATTGCGCTCAAGAAGGAACGTCGGATCACTCGAATCAATGAGGTCCTCCGGATCTACGAGAACATAATCTCTCTCGTAAAGATTTTCGAGGATCTTCTCAAACTCATATGTCGTAAGGTAAAGACCTGTCTCACTGGAACGGATACGGCTTGAGAATGCAATATCGGCATCTGCGATAAGAGATCTTACGCAGATAACTTCGATGGGTCCTCTGTATTCCTTAACTTCGCTGGTATATGAAGTCGCGGTAAGAAGGTTGCTCTTGATCATCTCGTCTTCAGGGAAGATTACCGCGAGATCAGAGAAGAGCTGCTCAGCAGAATAGAATTTTGATGTTTGGAGCATATGCTCACCTTCAGCCATCATAGGCTCATACATCAGGTTCTTGATCGTCGTGATCCTGGTATAGCAGTAATCACCTACGAAACCGTCATAATTCTGGTCTACCTGGGTATATTTCTTAACAGCAGCAATGTAATCACCTTCGTTATAAGCCGCCTCAGCAGTCTGGACATCACCTGTCGCAGTCTCCATAAAGTCCAACTCTCTGAGCAAAGGATTTGCGGTAGCAGAGAAATTACCGATAGGAGACAACTGGTCAAAGAAATACATAACTACCGGCTTCTCGATGTTGCCCAAAAGGAAGTCTTCACAGATGCTGTACATTCTCTCGGAAACGACGGAACTAGTGAGTTCCTTCATCGAATTGAGAAAATTGATGTCACTCGCGGTAAGCACATATCTGTTGGAAATAATCCTGTCACAGAGTGAATCAACGCGGACCCTGACGATATTCTGCATATCATCAAGCATCTGAAGCTTAGTTGCGTTTGCCTCCTGATTTTCCGGAGATGCTTTCAAGACTTCGTCCTGAATGCCTCTGTAGATCTCAAGTGCTTCGGAATAATTGCCTTCGTCTATCGCAGCCTCGAAGCTGGGAATGGTATCTTTTTCATATGCGTTTTTTCTTCCGATAAAGAACGTCGTTACGCCCAGTATTATGAGCATAATGGCACAGACGACAGCAGCGGTATAGTAATCCTTACCGCCCTTGCGATCGTCTTCCCCAACGTGATACTCGGAAGAAAATACCGTCACTTCAGATCATCAAAGCTAACCTGCTTTGCCTCCAATGAATTCTCTCTAATGTAGTAACCGATAGCAGGAACTTTACGTATTCTGTAGTACTCCGGATCCTGAACCTCTACTTCTGCAAGACGCGCGAGAGTCTTTAATACAGAACCTTTCTTCGATACGAGAAGCTGGACACCCTGCGTCGTTCTCGTTGTCTTGAGCGGGATCAACGATGCCTTAAATACGGCAGCCTTGTCAAGGCTGTTTGTAACGATAAGATCAGGATCTTCGTCTTCAGCCAGAAGTATGAATCCGATTGCTTTGCTTCCGTCAAAAAACGCATTTACGAGTTTCTTTCTGTTCTGCTTTGTCTCGTAAGATGCAATAGGGAATCTCGCTGCCTTGCCGTTCTCGAATGCAATGAAAAGAATGCCCTTGTAATCCGTTGTGGAAATCATGAACATGGGCTTCTCGCCGTCTTCCATACCGAGCTCGCTGTTTAAGTAGTGACCCAGATCACCGGGCTTGGTGTCTGAGAAATCATAAACATGAGTCTTATAAAGATTGCACTTGTCAGTGAAGATAAGAAGGTCTGACTTATTCTCACACTCAAAGCCCATGAAGATCTCATCATCGTCTTTGGTCTTAAGTTCACCGGCATTCTGCAAAGACTTCATCGTGTGCTTCTTGAGATAACCGTGACGGGTAAGCATGAGGTGAAGTCTGTAATCAGGAATAACAGCTGTCTCTTCGAAAGTCTCTGTCTCTTCCATTCCGACGAGTTCGGACTTCCTGGGCTGACCGTACTTCTCTGCTACTTCCCTTAATGTCTTGGCGATAAGGTTGTTGATCCTTCGAGGACTCCCCAAAAGATCTTCGGTATCAGCGATGTCAGCCTTGAGCTTATCCCTGTCTGAAATCCTGTTTAAGATGTACTGCTTATTGATGTTACGGAGCTTGATCTCTGCGACGAATTCAGCCTGCTCTTCATCAATGCCGAAACCTGTCATGAGGTTAGGGATAACGTCAGCTTCAAGCTCTGTCTCCCTGATGATCTTGATGGCTTTATCGATATCAAGAAGGATAACTGCAAGACCGTCCAAAAGGTGCAGTCTCTTCTTCATTTTCGCGAGGTTGAAACTGAGTTCCCTGCACACGCAGGTTCTTCTCCACTTGAGCCATTCATCAAGAATCTGGGCAATGCCCATTACTCTCGGCGAACCGTCAATGAGAATGTTGAAGTTGCATGAGAAAGTATCTTCAAGCTTTGTGAATCTGAAGAGCTTTGTCATGAGCTGCTCGTGGTCGGTACCTCTCTTGCAGTCTATCGTGATCTTGAGACCGTCAAGGTCTGTCTCATCTCGGATATCTGCGATCTCGCTTGCCTTCTTGCTCTTAACGAGATCCGCGATGTTATCGATGATAGCCTCAACGCTTGTGGAATAAGGGATCTCCGTAATCTCGATGATGTTCTTGGCCTTATCAACGTTATACTTTGCTCTTACAGAAAACGTTCCCTTACCTGTATCGTAAATAGCTTTCATCTGATCTTTGTTATAGAGGATCTTTCCGCCTCCCGAAAAGTCCGGCGCGGGCATGATCTCCAAAAGATCGGTATTGGGATCTCTCATGTATGCTTCAGTTGCAGCGCATACTTCTGCAAGATTGAATGAACAGATATTGGATGCCATACCTACGGCAATACCCTGGTTGGCATTTACGAGCACTGCAGGGAAAGTCGTAGGAAGAAGCGTAGGCTCCTTGAGAGTGCCGTCGTAGTTATCGATCATGTCTACGGCATCCCTGTCGATACCCTTGAAGATCTCTTCACAGATCTTCTCAAGTCTTACTTCCGTATAACGCGGTGCAGCACACTGCATGTCTCTGGAATACTGCTTACCGAAGTTACCCTTTGAATCAACAAAAGGATGAAGCAAAGAACCGTTGCCTCTGGTAAGTCTTACCATAGTGTCGTAGATGGCCTGGTCGCCGTGAGGATTTAGCTTCATGGTCTGACCGACTACGTTAGCGGACTTGGTCCTGTTGCCGCCCAAAAGACCCATCTTATACATCGTATAAAGGAGCTTACGGTGTGAAGGTTTGAAGCCGTCGATCTCCGGAATCGCACGTGATACGATGACGCTCATCGCATACGGCATATAGTTGATCTCAAGCATCTCCGTAATCGGCTGGTCGATAGCCGGCATATCCTTGGCATTGCTATCAGTCAGTTTTGCCTTAAGTGAATCTGAATTGATGTCTTCTTTTTTCTTACGTGCCATTTACATCACCCTAAATCAAGCATATCGAGGTACTTCTTGCCGTCCATCTCGATATGAAGTTTTCTTCCTGCAAGATTGTCTCCGAGCAAAAGATCGAAGATCTCAGCGGTCTTCATTGCGTCTTCAGGACAAGCCTTTATAAGTCTTCTAGACTTCGGATTCATAGTCGTCTTCCACATCATCTCAGGCTCGTTCTCACCCAAACCTTTTGATCTCTGGATAGTGCAGAGCTTAGGATCGACTTTGGATAATATCTCTGCCTTTTCCTTCTCGTTAAATGCAAAGAAAGTCTCTTCCTGCGCATTCTTTCCCTTTGGTCTGTAAGTGATCTCAAACAGAGGCGATTCGGCTACATAGACATAACCTTTCTCGATGAGAGTAGGTGTTAGTCTGTAGAGCATCGCAAGGATAAGTGTTCTGATCTGGAATCCGTCGACATCGGCATCGGTACAGATTATGATCTTGTTCCATCTTAAGTCATCAAGATTGAACGCACTCAAGTCTTTAGTGTGCTTGTTCTTGATCTCAACACCGCATCCCAGGACCTTGAGAAGATCTGTGATGATCTCACTCTTGAATATCGTTGCGTAATCAGCCTTGAGGCAGTTTAAGATCTTACCTCTTACAGGCATTACAGCCTGGAATTCGGCATCACGGCCGAGCTTAACGGAACCCAAAGCGGAGTCACCCTCTACGATGTATAGCTCACGCTTTGCGACATCCTTTGTTCTGCAGTCGACGAACTTCTTGATCCTGTTGTTGATGTCGACCTTGCCCATGAGGGTCTTCTTAATATTGACCTTGGTCTTCTCGGCATTCTCACGCGCACGCTTGTTGATGAGGATCTGCTCTATAGTCTTAGCCGCAAAATCCTTATTCTCGATAAACCAGATCTCAAGATTATCCCTGATGAGCTGTGTCATGAAGTCCTGGATAAACTTGTTGTTGATAGCCTTCTTGGTCTGGTTCTCATAAGAAGTCTGTGTTGAGAATGTATTGGTAACAAGGATCAATGAATCAGCGATATCCTGGAAGATGATCCTTGACTCATTTGCCTTGTACTTGTCGCGCTGCTTTATCTGCTTGTCGATCTCAGCAACAAAAGCATTCCTTACGGCCTTATCAGGAGATCCGCCGTGCTCAAGGAAACTTGAGTTATGGAAGTATTCCAAAGCGTTGACTTCGTTATTGAAGCAGAAAGCAACCTCTGCCCTGACCTTATACTCGTCACGGTCTTCCTTGTCTCTGCCCTTGCCTTCACCTGAGAATGTATATGTCTCGGTAAAGCCCTTCATGCCGTTGAGTTCGTCGACATATCCCTTGATACCTTCGGGATAGATGAAAGAGAACTCCTCGCCTGTCTCTGCATCCTTAAGGATGAACTCGATTCCGCTGTTGATAACGGACTGGCGCTTGATGATCTCCTTGAATGTATCAAGAGGAATAAGGATCTCCGTGAATACTTCCGTATCAGGCTTCCAGCGCTGGATAGTACCTGTCCTGTTGAATCTGTATGGAGACTGGATAAGCTCGGTTACAGGCTCACCCTTCCTAAAGGACATCTCATACTTTGTATGGTCTCTGAAAACGGTTACCTCAAAGTATTCTGAAGCATACTGTGTTGCGCACGCACCAAGTCCGTTAAGACCCAATGAGAACTCATAGTCGCCTGATGAGTTATTGTTGTACTTGCCGCCCGCATAAAGTTCGCAGTAAACGAGTTCCCAGTTGTATCTTCCCTCTTTGGCATTGTAATCCATCGGGATACCACGGCCGAAGTCCTCGACTTCAATGGAACCGTCTGCATATCTTGTGATAATGATCTTATCGCCGTGACCTTCCCTGGCCTCGTCGATCGAGTTTGACAGGATCTCGAAAAAGGAATGAATACATCCTTCAAGATTGTCAGAACCGAAAATAACAGCCGGACGGAGTCTTACTCTGTCCGCACCCTTGAGCATCGAAATACTCTCGTTGCCGTAATCTTTCTTACCCGGCATAACTAACCCAACTCCTTAAAATAAATAATATATATGCATTTGACTTTTCGATTATAACACAAAGAATTCCATATCCTTCAAGCCAAAACAGGTGCAAAAACAAGGTTGTCCCCAAAACGGACAACCTTGTCAAAAAAGCTTAATTATTTGATGAGATCAGATATCAGGAATCTCTTCAGGATTGCACTGCTTCAGTTCAAGGCCGTAAGGACCCATGTACCTGTATACGACACTGACCTTGAATGCCAGATTGTTGGTCTGGGGTCCGACGGTGATCTGGAACTGATTGCTCTGCATTCTGTTGATCCTGGTACCGGGCCTTGCACCCATGCCGATGATATGAGTTCCGGTGCTGAGCATGATCCTCAAAGACTCACGGTTGGCGATTTCGCCGTAGAAAACATTATCAATGTAGATAGCTACAGGAACAATTGCAGCAGAAGGAAGTCCGTTACCCATCCTGTAAAGGAGAAGCTGACCGCCGTAAGCATATGCTTTACCGCACCTTGAGCATGCAAATCCGTATGTCTCATCTCTCTTAAGATTATCAACTACAGTCTGACAATCGGGACAAACAACTCTGTACTTTCTTCCGAAAGGTATGGTGACATTCGTGCCGTCAGTAATAGGCGGCGTATAAGGCATCGTCTGTGGCTGAGGCTGCGGCTGTGCCTGTGCTACAGTCTGGGGATTAATCTCAACGGGAGCTACCGGAGCAGTCTCCTGAACCGCAGGACCAGGAGCGGGCGCATTACCTGCTGCAGGCGCCTGAGGAGCCGCATCAACAGGTGTTCCACAGATCATGCAGAATCTGTTGCCATCAACAATGGGATTACCACACTTAACACAATTCATGTAATCTACCCCCTCTTAATCAGGATATACAAATGCATTATATCAGAAAAAATTTACAGAATTAATGTTAAGGGATATAAAAACCAAAAGCGCTCCGATTACTCGAAGCGCTTTTTGATGGTGAGCCATGGGGGACTCGAACCTCCGGCCCACAGCTTAGAAGGCTGTTGCTCTATCCAGCTGAGCTAATGACCCTGGAGCGAGTGATGGGAATCGAACCCACGTGGTCAGCTTGGAAGGCTGAAGTTCTACCATTGAACTACACTCGCATATGGCACTTTCAGTTAAGTGCCTATGTATATTACACTAAGGTTTAAAAATAATCAACTAAGAATTTTAGTTAGGCATTGTGCCTGTAAGATAAGTCTCGGAAACGTAGAATCCGTCCTGTGTCTTGTACCAGCCGCCGCTTGCCTTGGCAACAACGGTAACAGCCTGACCTCTTGTAAGAGTACCAATCTTCTCATAGCCCGTGCCGGGTCCCTTTCTGACATTAAGGAACTCGCCTTTTGTAACGTTAGCATAGTATGTCGCAGGTGACTCAAGTTGTGTCTCGGTCCAAGTAACTTCTTCGTTGTTTGTAAGAGGTCCTGAATATTCGGGAAGTGTTGTTGTCGGAATAGTAGTAGTGGTGGTGGTGGTCTGTTCAGAAGATTCAAGTGTTGATTCCGTAGGCTTTGTCTTCTTGCAGGCAGCAAGACCCATAGCCAAAACGGCAACCATCATTCCAGCAATAAGCGCGGTTGTAAATCTCTTTCTGTTCACAATTATCACCTCCGCATAATCGTATATCTTATTATTACATACTTTGCAAATAAATTTATGGAAATTTTGTTACAAGTTAAGAGAAATTTATTTTCGGGAAATCTTACATGTCATCTTCCAGCATATAAAACGCTTCGTGATCCCTGTATCTTCCATTGATGTGCATGTAGGAGTTCCGCCTTCCTTCATAGTGAAAGCCAACCCTTTTCACAAGGTTCAGCGAAGGCTCGTTCTCAGGTACGATGAAAGCCTCGATCCTGTGCATCTTATACTCGTCGAAAACAAAGGCCATCGCGCTCTTCAGAGCCTCAGTCATGTAACCCTTGCCGGTATGGTCCTTATCCAGATGGTATCCGCACGCACATGACATCATGCCGCCGTATGCGAAATTAAAAAACGATACACGGCCGATGATCTTATTGTCGTCCTTAAGAGTGATCCACAAAGGCACAAGACTGCCTTCAAGAAATGAATTGCAGTCATATGCCAGATATTTCTTTTGTGTTGAAACAGTAAAGTAATCGTCAGTATGAGTCTGTGAAAACTGCTTGTGAAAATCCCTGTTATTTAGCAGATACTCAGTTACCCTTGCAGCTTCACTTTTACGTAGTACGGCGAGCCTTAAGTTATCAGTATCAAGGGCGAGCATTTCACATCTCGCCCTGCAAGAAGATACGCTGTAACCCGGTCTGGACATCAGCACCTTATTAAACCTGCTGTCTTATTCTTCGTCATCGTCTTCTTCGCCGTCATCTGCATAAGAATCTTCAGTAGATTCGGTCTCTTCATCTGCAGGTTCTGTCGTCTCCGTATCGATCTGGGCTGAAGGTTCCGATAAAAGTAGTTCTCTTGCATAAAGTCCGGCATCCGAAAGAAGTCCGTCAGGCCAGTGTCCGCCGTACTTCTGTGCATCAGTATAGTTCTCTGCATTTAGGAGCAACGCATTTGTATCGTTATCAATATCACTTCCGATACCGACGCTGCACCAGGAGATACCGTTTGCCTCAAGGAACAGAGACCACTTTTCGCTCTCATTTCTGAATATTCCGCCTTTAAGGTACTCCGTGCAGAAACTCCATTCTGTTATGAAAACGCAGGCTTCTTCATCAAGTAAGAGGCTGATATTGTCTCTCATTTCCTGCTTATTGGAACCAGAGAAAACACGGCATCCGTAGATGATGTTTTCGAATTCGAGCAAAGATTCGGATACGGCATTTACATCAAGTCCGTTATTCGGAACGCCGACAATTACGATGCAGTCAGGATTGTTCTCTCTTACGGCATTGATAACATCCGTAGCGAAAGGCTTGATCATGTCTTCCCACTCATTCGAAACTTCATCGGAATCCTCATCCGGTTCCTCATAGAAAAGCGGATAATTATTTACCTCATAAATGAGGTTGGGAGAATCAGAATAAATGGCGGAAAGTCTCGTAAAGAAATCAACACAAGCCTCCTTAGTTTCCTCGGCATCCTCATAGTAAGCTACATTCCAGTCAACGATAACGTAGATACCCTGCTCGATGCAAAGATCACACATCTTGCAGACCATGTCGAAATACTTGTCAGGGTCCTTCAGATATCCTTCGATATCCTTATCGCCTGTAAGTGCAATCCTGAGGACATCACAACCCCAGTCTTCAGCAAGTGTCTTAACAACTTCTTCCGTGAAAAAACCTTCGCAGTTCTGAATGCCGAAAGTACTCATTCCCTTAAGAACAACTTCCTCGCCTTCACTGTTTACGATCTTTGTACCGCTTACACTTAATGTACCTTCATTCTCAACAATGCTGTCAGTTACAACAGCAACACTTGAAGGTTCTGTTGCTTCAGGAGGAAGCGTCGGTTCTGTTTCTGTAGGTTCGGTTTCTATAGTAGTCTCTGTTGCGGTTGTAATGGACGGCAATGTTTCGGGGCCAAGATTGGTCGTACAGGAACAGAGCAAAACAGCTCCCGTAAGCCCTAAAACAGTTATTCCGCGCAAAAGTTTATTCATCTCGATATTCCTCACAAATTTAGTCAAACACAGTAAAAAATCGAATCGTTTTTAAATACTTTGACTATATAATCAAAAGTATTATAGAGCAAAGCAAACAAAAATCTAACAGCACTTTATAATAATTTGTTAAGAGTGATGTTTTTTTGATACTTTTACTCTATAATATTGTTAAGAATAAACGATATCGGGAGTCGTAGAGTTATGGGACGTACAGATGCTATCAAAGAGAAAATCCTTAAACTCGGTTCGAAGCAGAAACTTGGTGCTTTGCTCAAGTATGCTGACAATGCAGAAGACGATGTCCGTATGACTGTAGCAATGGCTATGGGCATGATCCCGAATTACGAATCAGGAATGGCTCTCATTCCCCTTCTCCGTGACTCTTCTCCGATGGTCAGAGCTGCTGCCGCTACAGCTGCTGCAGACATCCACGCTAAGCATTGCGAAGAGTATGTAAAAAAGCTCGCTTTCGCTGATTCAGATCCTAACGTAAGAATGGTTGCAAAACAGGCTTTCGATAAGCTCAAGGATAGCGTAGTCTGATAAGAAAATTAATTGAATCTATAAGGGTTGCCTCCGATGAGGCAACCTTTTTTTGTACATGAACGCAAGGCTTACAACTGGTAAAAAATAGTCTGAACTTGAACTATACGCCAAGTTCAGACTACTAGATAAATCTGTTAGTAATTATCTTTACTCTTCAATAGCTACGATGTGATCTGCATCCTTGAAGATATGCTTTTCAGGGATGACTCCTCTTACTCTTGAGAGAGGATATACTCTTGAACCTCTTCCGATAACCGTACCGGGGTTAAGAACGCTCTGGCAGCCTACTTCAACGTTGTCGCCAACGATAGCTGCGAACTTCTTAAGGCCTGTCTCGATTACTTCGTCACCGTTCTTAACACAAACGAGTGTCTTGTCAGACTTAACGTTTGATGTGATCGCTCCGGCACCGAGATGTGACTTGAATCCGAGGATGGAGTCACCTACATAGTTATAGTGAGGAACCTGAACGTTATCACTGATGATTACGTTCTTGAGCTCTGTTGAGTTACCGATAACGCACTTGCTGCCGATAAGAGCGCTGCCTCTGATGAATGCGCACTGACGGACTTCAGTCTCAGGTCCGATGATGCAGGGGCCTGCAATGTATGCTGAATCGAATACCTTGGCACTCTTTGCGATCCAGATGCCTTCACCCTTGTTCTCATAAACTTCAGGATCAAGTGTGGGACCCAAAGCGAGGATAAATTCCTTGATGAGAGGAAGTGCTTCCCAGGGATACTTCTTGTCTTCAAGAATCGGAGCTGCAAGCGTGTGTGTCAAATCGATAAGATCTTTTGTTTCTAACATGTTTTATATCCTTTCTGTCCTATATTGAATGGACAATAGAATCAGTTAGTTGGAAGAATATACCGTTACGGATATAGTCTCCGGAAGCTGATGCTCGACACGGAAATAGATGTTTCCGTCAGCGCTCGATACATTGATCGGAAGTTCTACAACACCCATATCACCTTCTGAGATCTCAGAGTAATCGACAGATACGACGATATCGTCAACTGTAAGCTTGTTAATGGTTCCGGCACGTCCTACGATCTCAAGATCAACGGACTTGATCGGATAGGAAACTTCGGCATTATCGGGAAGATTCTGGTACTGGCTGATCGGAACCGTAATATTTCTTGTAACAACAGGGTTGTTGATAACCTGGATATATACCCACAGGAAGAGAGACATAAAGAACGAGAGGACAATGAAAATAATCCTTGTTGGCGTTCCGACTCTTTGGGAGTTGGATGTCTGATCAGCATCTCTTGTTCTGATAGTGATGGGAACAGAGCTCTCACCTGCTACCTCAACCTGGGTTGTGGGAACAGATGCAGCAGAAGCAGCTGCAGTGGCTGCGGCCTTTGTTTTCGAAGCCTTGCCGACATCTTCCTGGCTCAATAGATCCTGTTCAGAATCATCTTTCTTGCCACGGAACTTGTCGATGATCTTATCGATAAATGTCTTCTGCTCACCACCGTATTCTTTAAGGCCAAGGAGATATGAGAGGTTTGCCTCGAGCTCTCTTGTGGACCGCATCTCAAAAAGTCTGCCGTTAACTGCGATGGAGGTCTTGCCTCTTTCCTCAGATACGACAACCGCAACGGTATCACCCATCTCGCTTGCGCCGACTGCGGCTCTGTGACGTGTTCCTGCACGCTCAAGCGAATGCATAGTAACCGAGAGCGGAACATGGCATCTTGCTGCGATTATCCTGCCGTCTCTGATAAGAAGACCGCCGTCGTGCATGGGTGAACCTTTATAGAAAATGCTCTGCAATACAGCGTTAGTAACTTCGGAATCGAATGTGACTACATTTTCCTGTGAAAGGAGCTCATCAAGTCTTGTATGTCTCTCGATGAGGATAAGTGCACCCGTATAAGTTCTGGACATCTCTTTGCATGCTGCGCTTATCTCTTTGATAAAAGTATTGAGTTCATCCTTTGTCATGATGGACTCGCTGTGCCTGAAAGGATTGGCTGCATTGGATGTACGAAGACCCACAGTCTCCAAAGCTCTTCTGAGCTCAGGCTGGAAGAGAACTACGAACAAGATCGCAACGATGTAAAGAAGTCTGTTAAACAGGAATCCGACCATGTCGAGTCCGACGGCGCCGCAGAAAGCAACAAATAACAGGATAAGAACGATACCCTTGATGAGCTGCCAGGCTCTGGTCTGTCTGATGAACATCAGGAGCGTATAGAAAAGGAAAGTTACAAGCGCGATATCGATTGCATAACGGATAAAATCCCAGACGCTTCCAAAGAAGAGCGTGCCTTTATCGAGGCTGTTAAAAAGCTCTCCCAAGAATTCAAATATCTGAGTGATGATAGATGTATTGGACATCGACCGGTCCTTCTTCCCTAACGCTTATCTTATTTAGTATAACATAAGGGACAAAAATCAATGTCGGTAAATTTGTATTACCGGCATTAAGTTCCTGAAGTCTCTGAAGACTCAGCAGTCTCTGTATAGTAAGTCTGTCTGGTCTGCTCGGCTCTGAAAGCATCGTATTCAGAAGGCGTCATGCCCTTGTCGGAACCCTTAAGAAGAGCTTCGCAAATAATGAAAGCCACGCAGTTGATCCTTATCTGGAGTCTGTCGCCGCTGCAGTCGATCTCGCCGTCGCCGTCACGGTCGTAGTCCTCTTCAACAAGAACGGAATCCAAGAAAGCCGTACTGTCGGCAGGCGTTCTTCTGATGTTTCCGCCATAATCCTGAAGACTCAGGTTCTTGGTCTCTTTCATCTGGTCATAATTCGCGAAGTTATATTCATAACTCTCAAAATATACAACAGGGATCATGCGGTCATCGAAAACCTTGAAATCCGAGACTGTCTTCGGCATTTCCTTGAAGATATCATTGACGCCGTCTTCGTCAACATCGACCTTAATGCCGGACTCGTTATAATAGAGATCGAATCCGTAATTCGTATAAAGAGTATTAGAGAAACAGACGTCGTAAGCCTGGTAGAGCTTTCTTCTCATCTCATATCTTCTTGTGGAAATAAGTGACTTATAACCTGAAGATGCATATACTTTGTCGCCTGCGTAAAGACTGTCGACATCGTACATAACGTCAATACTGTGCTGCTCTTCGTATGAAAGGGACTTATAGAAAGCTTCCGCACCGCTGAAATTATCAGTACTTGCACCGAAGAAAACGAACCAGACGTCGAATCCGACATCTTTGTAATCCTTAAAAGCCTTAAGCGCAGTCAGGACACATGCAGTTCCGGACGCGTTGTCGGAGATGCCGTCATATCTGAATTCGGGTTCTGTCTCCTCAGTCTCATCCTCATCGTCGTATTCTTCTTCATCGTAATCTTCGTCGTAATCCTCATCGTCATACTCTTCTTCGTCTTCTTCGTCAGGTCTGTATTCGGAATAAAGATCTGCATCATAATGAGTTCCGATGATGGCTACTCTGTGTTCAAGCGCGAACGAACCGTCGTCCTGGGCACAGTAAAATCCGGTACCTTCAACTCTGACAATGTAGTTTGCGGATGTGCCGCCTGAACCCTGGAAGCTCTGGACTTCGGGCGTATATCCGAGTTCCTTTATCTTTTCCTCAATATATGCACCGGTCTGTGACTCTCCGGCAGAATAAGCGCGTCTGTCGGGAAACTTAGAAGCAATCTCCCTGGCAATGTCAGAACCGTATGTGCCGTAATCAGCAGGCTTTCCGTCACCTTTGTTCTTGCTCTTGCAAGAAGTCAGGATCAAAGGCTGTGCCATTAATGTGACACAGGTAGCTGCGGCTATTACTTTTTTGATCAAATCACTTTTCATAACTTGCGTATTATACCCTAAACTCCCTCTTCATTTGAGGCAATCGGTGAAGAGACGGCCGTAATCTTCTTAAGTCTGTCTTCAAGGATCGTCAAAGCCTCGTCTGTTGAGGGATTTTTAATGGCCCAGCTTCCCTTGCCGTCCTTTTCCTCATAGCAGACCAGGGACCTGTCCGTGCCTGAACCTTTTCGATATGAATCCTTAAGTGAATTCATAATGGCGTTAAAGCTTACTCCCTTAAGTTCCGTGGGGAGCCCGAGCTTGATATAGATTGCGGAAAGGGCCGTTCTGGCTTTGTCCGGCACGGTCGCGAAAAGACTTAATGCCAGAGCCTCACCCTCCGAATAGTTCATGAACCTGAAATAGCCCTCAACAGCTTCAGAAAGTTCGCTTCCGAGTGTCAGGAGCACGGGATTCTTCCTGTCTATAGCTGCCCTTGCGGCATATACGCGGTTGAGGAAAACCCTTATGTCTGAAAGGCTTGAACCTGACAATTCGATAAGATCGGTCAGAAGTCCGAAATCAGCCAGAAGCGCATATCTTATGATCTGCGCATAACCATTGGGGACATACTTTTTGGGAACCGTCGAAAGATACTTGGGATCGATAAAGACAGCCGTCTGTGAGATATCAATTGATGCAGTATTTTTGCGGCTTCCCGAGTTAAGGTAAGCTTTGTCCGAGCAGCTCGTCTCAGCCATGGATGAAAGCGTCGTCGGTACCGCGATGAATCTGGATTTACCGGTATAAAGAGCCGATGCAAAAGCTGCGATGTCGATTACGGCACCTCCTCCGAAAGCAATGATCCAGTCATTGCTGTTAAGGCCGAAGTCTGCAAGTTCTTTAATGACATAATTAACCTGCGAAAGATTCTTGTTCTGTTCGCCCTCATCGACAGTAATGAGGCAGGGCTTGATGTCCCTTATAACGAACTGCTTCTCAAAAGCGTTGTAATAGTAACCGCTTACCTGTCTGTCGGATATTATCGCGACCTTGATCTCCTGACCTGTGAGATCTTTGTTGTCGTACTGCTCAAGGATAAATCCGGCTACGAACTCTTCGGCAATACCGCTTCCGGTAAAGCAGTCATAGCTGCGGTTGCAATCAAGTCTGTCCAAGCTTTTAAGGCTCCTTTCGCTTGCAAAATCAATTTGTATATTAACACAAAAGTGATAAAATAAACGCTCAGGTAATTTATTTAATAGAGGTTGTATATGAAAATAAGAACGAGATTCGCACCCAGCCCTACGGGTTTTATGCATGTCGGTAATCTTCGCACCGCACTTTATGAATACCTTACGGCCAAGCATGAAAACGGCACTTTTGTCCTTAGAATTGAAGACACGGACCGTGAGCGTTATGTTGAGGGAGCAACTCAGGTTATATATGACACACTGAAGCTTGCAGGACTTGAGCACGATGAAGGTCCAGATATCGGCGGCGAATACGGCCCTTATGTACAGAGCGAGAGACTCTCAATGTACAAGCCTTACGCCGAGCAGCTCGTTGAGCAGGGCAAGGCATACAGATGTTTCTGCACCAAAGAGCGCCTTGAAGCTCTTAAGGAGAATGCTCCCGAGGGCACAGGCTACGACCGTCACTGCAGAGACCTCTCAGCTGAAGAGATCCAGAAGAATCTTGATGCAGGCATGCCCTATGTCATCAGACAAAAGATGCCTCTGACAGGTTCCACCTCTTATCACGACCTCGTATACGGCGACATCACGTTTCCCAACGAGGATCTCGATGACCAGGTACTTATCAAGACAGACGGCTTCCCTACTTATAACTTCGCAAACGTAATAGACGACCACACAATGGGAATCACTCACGTTGTAAGAGGAAGCGAGTATCTTTCATCCACACCCAAATATAACCTCCTCTACGAGGCATTCGGATGGGAGATCCCCACATACATCCACCTGCCGCTCATCATGGGCAAGTCAGTTGACGAGGAAGGCAACGAGGTTATCTCTAAGCTTTCAAAGCGTCACGGATCTACAGGTTTTATGGACCTTATCAATGAAGGATACCTGCCTGAGGCGATCATCAACTACATCGCACTCCTCGGCTGGGCTCCCAAGGATACAAGAGAGATCTTCTCTCTTAAGGAACTTATCGAAGCATTCGACATCAACGGCATCTCCAAGTCACCTGCGGTTTTCGACTACGATAAGCTCTCGTGGGTAAACCAGGAACACATCAAGGCTATGTCCGACGAGGAATTCCTTGAGCACGCAAAGCCTTTCTATGATGAGGCCGGAGTCGACGCTTCCTGCTATGAACTTCTGGCTGAGCTTTTAAAGCCCCGTATCGCAAAGTTCACCGAGATTACAGAGAAGCTTTCATTCACTAAGGAATACGGAGA
>Ga0310691_10001400_pt1 | contig 36933 bp, 37 predicted proteins | sample 176DNAGHGlowgp2_FD_203887 | JGI IMG/M metagenome (GOLD analysis project Ga0310691, IMG submission 203887) | Sheep rumen microbial communities from Palmerston North, Manawatu-Wanganui, New Zealand - 1766 DNA GHGlow gp2 (v2) (version 2) | ecosystem: Host-associated > Mammals > Digestive system >... | reverse complement strand
CGTTTTTGTGTTTCTTGGAACTTGATTGTCGGTACTTATTGTGTGTATAAAATGATGGATTAATTTATTTAAAAGACAAAATATAAAAAGGAATAAAGAATGAATGAGAAAAATAGATGCAAAAGTTATCTCATTTAAATTGTGTTGAGAGGTAAATAAAAATGGACAACATACATCATCTATTTACTATTTTACAGCTTCTGATTGATCAGAAAAATATGATAGTGAAGAATTTAATGCTATAGTTACGTGACGATGCTGAGATATAAGAGAAACTCTCGAGCTAATGAAAATTCATTATAGTCCTCAGAATAAGGAAAACACAATTAAAGCCTTGAATGAAAGGTTACAAATAATAGAAATTGGATTGCAAGAAACTAGTTGAATAAAAGAGACTCTCCTTAGGTGAGCCTATGCAGCTACACAACAAGTGAAAGAAAATATAGAAAGCGGAATGGTTTCATATATGGAGTTTAAATGACATAAGCTATTTATTGGGGACAAAGTGGAAGTATATATAGATCCAAATAACCCTAAAAAATATTGGATAGATACAAATTTTTTATATTCTTAATATGTTCAATAATAAATATTGCTAAATCGTCCTTGAATTTAGGGGACGTTTTTTTAATTTATTAGGTATTTAATAGTAGAAAATTAATGCTAGAAAATCAAACAATAATTACAATTGATGAAAATAGTTCAAACCAACGTTTTGATCGTTTTTTACGTAAATATTGCAAAAATTACCCAACTGTAAAATTGACCGATATTTATTCTGCTATTCGTAAGTGAGAGATTACTATAAATTCCAGAAAATCCAAAGAAGAGTATCGTCTCCAAGTTTGAGATCAAATTTCTTTTCCTGCTGATTTATTTGGGAAAAAAGAACAAGTTCAGTGAATCTCTTTCAAGCAAAAACAGATGAAAAAACTGACTAAAGAGGAGATTCTTTCACGAATTTTGTACGAAGATGCTGAATGGGTGGCTTTTAATAAACCTGCATGAGTGGTTGCTCATGAGAGTAATAAACATCGAAAAGATTTGTCGATGAATGATTATCTTGCTTGCTATACCAAAGAATATGAAAGCTTAACTTTTAAGCCGGCATTTGGATATAGATTAGATAAAGATACTTCGTGAGTGCTTATAGCAGCCAAAACGTATGAAGCTTTACAATATTTCAATCAGATTATTCGTGATCGTGAAATAAACAAAGAATACCTTACAATTGTAGTTTGAAAAACTCCTGAACATTTAATCATAAATAAACCACTCGAAAAAAGTTATAATGCACATTTTGATCGTGCGCAAATGAATATAGCAAAATTCTGATGACAAGAATCCAAGACTGAAATATACACAGTGAAAACTTTTTTTCATCATGATTTAGGTCAGCTTTCCTTACTTCGTGTAAAACTTTATACAGGTAGAATGCACCAAATTCGCATTCATGTTGCTAGTGAATGATATCCAGTAGTGGGGGACTTGATTTATTGAAATTCTGCTGTAAATAGAAAATGTAACAAACTCTTGCATATTCAAAGACAATTACTACACTGTTACAGATATAGTTTTTCTGATAGAAATGAAAAACTGATAAAAGTTTGTGCTCCAATGCCAGAAGATTTTCAACTAGTTCTTTGAGCTCAGATGAAACAGGTTTCCAGTCTATTAGAGAAAGAATAAAAGATTTTATTTCTTACAAAAACAAACATGAAAACTTTTCTTTGGACAACTTTGTTCTGGATTGTTGTAGCTATCGCTGGTGTTCTTTGTCTAGGTTTTGGAAATTTAGGAACTCAGGTTTTAGATAATGAATGGTTGGCTTCGGTCATGCCAGAGAATCTTCAGACTAAGGTTTGTGACCCAGTTATTGCAACTGCTATGGAAACTGTTGATTGGTGCGAAAAAGCTCAAGAAGCAGAATGTAGTTTAGTGACTTCAGTGGAAACTTGAGATTTACAATGAATTCAAGATGCTATAAACGATTTAGTGACAAAACAAACATTAATGCAAAGTGAAATCAAGGATGCATTTGCTTCACTTGAAAGGAGAATGTGATGATTAAACGGGGACATGGTTCCAGCTGAAAACTCATTGGAACAACAATTGATACAGCAAAGAGAACAACAGAAAAAAGAATTACAAGCTCAAATAGAAGCATTACAAGCTCAAATGGCAAGTTTATAGTATAGATTTGGTTATATAAAATAAGGAGTCGAAAGACTCCTTTTTTAAGATTTAAAATTATCTTTGTTATCCAATTTTTAAACTACCATTGCTAGATTCAAAAAGCTCCTTCTCAAAATCAGAAAGTAATCATTGATTTATAGTCAGATTTTTTTTTGTTTTTTCATCGCATATTTCTCCAATTAATTTTACGTCATATTTTTCCATTAAATGAGCAACTAAAGAAGTCTGACTATATTCATGAACTAGTTCAAAATTCTTCAAAATTTCTTTTTCTATAATATTACAATTTAAAATTGCATCCTTTGTAGCTTGTGTATAAGCTTGAATTAATCATCCAACTCATAATAAAGTTCAACCAAAATATCTGACAACAATAGCCAAAACATTCAAAAGTTTTTCTCACTCTAACACATTTAAAATTGGTTTTCATGCGGTATTTGTTGGTTCTCAATCGTCATTAGCTTTCGTAGTTTTCGGATCTATCAAAATATTTCCAAACAAGTCTTCATGAACTTGGATTCATAGTCTCCAAGCAGAACAGTGGTGAGTCGCAGAAAAATGCTCTTTTTTGATTCACTCTAATAAAGTTTCGGCATTTTCTTTATCTTCACATGGGAAAATATATGTTAAAAATCTAGATCATTTAATTTTTGGAATTTCATGTTGAAAATCGGTTTCTATTGTGCGATAGGTTAATTTAGGCATTTTAAAATACAATATAAATAATTATTTTCTTCAAAAATCAGCAGGGATTTCTCACCACTCTTCCGTATTTCGTTTTAAAATTTTGTTTTTAATTCAGTTCTCTTTCAGCCAAATTTCTGCATTTTCAACTGCTTTAAAAAGTTCTCCAAAATCAAAATTTCAATCTTTTATTTTCAACTGTGTTTTACATTTTCACTGATTTACTCGAGATATTGCAATTCTAGAATCACTATAAATCACTTTATCTTTTTTATTCTGTAAATATTTTAATCAATGAACAATGGCGAGAAATTCTCAAACATTGTTCGTTCAAATAGCGAATTTTTCATGGAAAATTTCATCTCATGTTTGCAAATCGATTCATCTATATTCCATTTCTCATGGATTCCCAGAACAAGCCGCATCAACAGCTATACTTTTAGCAAAAAACGGAATATCTTCATTTTTCACTTTTTCTCTTTTTGTTACACCTTTGACTTCATAATAGTTTTTCCATCACTCTTGAAACGCAATTTCAGCATCTTTTTTGTTTTCAAAACTTTTATATTTAGCATCTGAAAATCAATTCACGTTTTCTTTGCACTCATCTCGTGAATCAAAAATTCAGATTTTTTTTCATTTTCGAACTACATAAAACTTTTTCTCGTTTTTTCACATTTTCTGACAACTTAATAAATCTGATTTCAATATAGGATTTGTGGCTTTTTATGCAAGGAATTTTTAATTAATTATATAATTTAAAAATATCATTAAAAGGCAAGAGAAAAAGATAAGGGAAACATGTTTTTCTAGCAGATTTTTTGACTTTTTGAAATATTTTGAATATAATTAGAGGTGAATTATATTTATTATGTATTTATTATATTCATGAAAAAATTTGTAAGACCACTAATCTCATTAACTATAGTAGTTATTGCAGGTTTTGCATCTTTAGTTTTGGCTCAAGTAATATCCTCCAGAAATTCTACACATAATAAAGTACCGGATTATTACTATGCAAACTATAAATTTAATGATGATTGGGAGGGTATTTTGGATTGGTTTACAAAAGCTAAAGCAAAATATAGTATTGGTCAAGATTTTTCAAGTTCAGAATTCGCTGAACTATCAAGGCATTTTGACAGAGTTTTCCCGTATTTAACAAAGGATTATTCAACAGTTTATGAAAAATGTTCCATATTAGCAAAAAGTTTAGCTAATAATTATTCATACATAAACATGGAAGCTTTAATGTGAAATTCATGTTATAATTCCCTTACACAAGCTATTAATAGAATAAACTCTTCATATACAGTGCAGCCATCAGTAACTTCAAATCCAGCAGGATGAATGGCTCCATTGACTGTGACATTTGATGCTAGAAATAGTTCTGATCCATCTCAAGAGACAATCCCTGAGAATAATTTCTACCGGTATTATAGAGACGAAAAATGAGTAGATACTCCCATTTGAGAAAAACAGGTTTTAAGTTATACATTTAAAGAAGCAGGAAAATTTATAGTACATCTTGTGGTACGTAGCTCAAATGTAGATAAATGAATTTTGGATTGAGAAAGAAATTTAACCATTAATGTAACACCAAAAGCAGCAGATATAGTAGTCTATGCAAATACAAGGAGAATGGTATCAACAACTCCATTAAAAATCTGAATTTCCGAATGAGAAAAATGAGTTGTTTTTGATTGATCATTGACACAACCAAGATGATGAAGAAAAATTCTAAAACATAGATGGACAATTACAAATTCTTCTGCTGGATTTTCATATGATTCCAAAAATATAGACGGAACGCCAAGTTATATAAATGTTCCACTTAATGGAAATTGATTATTTAAAGTAACTCTTACAACCGTAGATAATGAAAATAATACGGTATCAGAAAGTTTTGATCTATATATGTCAGATCCAGTTACTGTAATAAGACAAACTCCAGAGAGTTGAACAACTTCCACTATCTTTAACTTTGACGGAAGTGCATCTTATTCACTAACAAGTAGGTTAAATACTTATATTTGGGAAGTTTTTGATTGAAATTGAGATTCTAACAACGGAAATAAAGTAATGATGGTACAAGGAAAGGAAATGAGATTAAACGAAAATAGGAAATTAAAGCCAGGGAATTATCTAGTTAGACTTACAGTTACAGATGTAGCTTGAAATCAAAACGTTGAGACAAAATACCTAAATCTCGAATCAACAACTCCGACTCCTCAATTTACGGTTACTCCAACTAGTAAACGAACAAATCCATCTGAATTTACACTGGATGCAAGCAATACATCCGATATAGACGTAGATAATTGAGTAGATTCACTAGAATATTCACGAAGTTTCTCCACATCAAATGATAATGTTGAGATACTTTCTACGAAAAATAACAATCAAAGAATAGTTGTCAGATTTGACGAAAAAGGGAAACATACAATAAATCTTACTGTAACAGATCAATATTGAAAATCTGCAACAATTTCTAAGGACATAGATGTAAATTCAACGCTTAGACCAGAGCTTAAACTAATACCATGACCTATTACATGGCAACAAATGCTACAGTTCAAATCAAGTGTTAATAGGGAAGTATGGAATTATTCACGAGATTTTTGAGATGGAACTGTCCCTTTAGAAAGCAAGATTGCAACAGAAACAGAGCATAAATACAGCAAAAAATGAATTTATGCAGTTAGATTAACAGTCACAGATCAAGATGAAGATACCAATACTGTATTAGAAAAAGCTTTTATATGAGAAATTAATCATCCAATTGTAGCATATCAAGTTACAAATAATGAATGATTTCAGATTCAATCAACAGAGTTATGTACAGTCAAAAATGAATCATGAGTTTCTAACGACGAGATGGCATATCCAGTTGATAGATATTCTAAAGTTACTATCAATCCATCGACTTCCGTGAATACAAAATGAACATCAAATTGATTGGAATATGTTTTTGAAAAGGAATCAGTAGCATGAGTAGAAAAAGCACAAATCACCAGTCAACTCACAACAAGTTTTAATGAAACGGGGTGTCATTATGTGGACCTTACTGTAAAAGATTCTAATGTATGAAAGCAAGATAAAACCAGAATATGGTTTTATGTGAAAAATGCACTACCTACAATTGGGAATGTAACAGTTAGTTACCCACAAGCATCGGATAATTATAATTCAAATCCATTCGCATCTGATACTAATTCAACTCAGCCAATATTCGGGTGTTCAGGAACAAGTAATATCACTGTAAGAGTAGCAGCGGAGGATATAAGTGATTCAGATTGAAATGTTTCTAGATTAAGATTTTATTATTATAACACAGATGATCCAAGTAGAATACTAGAATATAAAGAATCATGGTATGAGGTTCCATACGTTTATTTTGTTATACCTAAAAGAGCAGGAGAGTACAAATTTGGAGTTATGGTATATGATAATGATGAGTGAATGGTAGATAGTAACGAGTATTTGGCAAGCAACCCATCTTTATACATACCAGCAGTATGTGAAGATACTAATGTCCCAATAGTAACATTAAGAGTTGATCATAATAATATCCAAGTTTGAGATGAAATAACATATAGTATAGTATCAAAAATATCAACGGAAAATGATGATTTTAAAACAGACAGAACATTTTATTATGATTTTACATGAGATGGAATACGGGATTTAGTTACAAAAAAAGATTCTGTTACTCATACATTTACAGAAGCATATGAAGATTGATTCACGCCTAGAGCCGGAGTAGAATACAGATGAAAATTATGACAAGCAAGATGAGCAACTATTTTTGTAAAAAATGGTATAAGACCAGCTCTTTTGTATAATGCTATCTGAAATGTCGTGATTTTCAGAGATTTAAGTGTGTGAATAATGCAAAGAAGAGAGATATGTTTCGAAAAGTCAGAATGTGAAGCATGAAACGTAAAATTTAGAAGAACCCATATTTCTCCAATAAAGCCAGAAGAGATGACATGAGGTACTAGCACTCCAATTACAGAACATGATTGTTTTATACAGAAATATGATGAATACTGAGCACATAATGTATCTATATACCTAAAAAACAGGTATTGAATTGAGGTGACTACCTGATTTATAGTAAAAACTTCAGCTAACTCAGAGAATTGAAGAATTGCACCTTGAGTAAATATAATCACAATTCCAGAAACAACATTTAACAACACAAATCCAGAAATATTTTTAAACAAAGCGATGAATAATATCGTTGTTATGTATATAAACAATGAAAATGGAGGAACTTGTTATGTAGATAAAGATATTGAATTTGATACTGATCATGACGGAAAGTCAGATAATGATGTCGACTTGGAGTGTAATAAATTAGCTAAGATAGAATATGATCCTAATTATGAAAGTACTGTGTGAAGAATATATTTTACAAATAATGGTAAATTAACTTTTAAAAATTTTTATGTCACATTTGAAGGGATTATTATGGAACTCGATGAAGAAAAGAAAGAAATTTATGATGATATTACGCAATTGTTTAATGGGATTGAAGATATATCGTTAGAAAATACAAATCTTAAAAAATCATTGGATAAATTACGTAAAAATCTTACTAATAGATCTGAAGTTACTTCACTAGTTATGACTATCAATGATCAGATAAATGAATGATGAATAAAAATGGATCAATATCAGAAAGAACTACTAGAATCAATTCTTTCACGCTTGTCTAATGAAGACACGATTGTTTTTGTATGAATAAGTGAATATGAAAAGTATAAGAAAGAAATTCTTGCAATAATACCAGATTCTCAATGAACGCTAAAATCCACTGTAGAAAAAAAATTCGGAAAATTTGAAGAAAATGTAAGTTGATCAAAAGAAGACATGGCAAAAGAATTGGAATCAATACGGGAACTCATAATTAAGGACGGTAAGAAAAATAAATGGATAAATGATGATGAAGGGCTTATTAATCAACGGTTTTGTAATGTGTTTGACTATTTTGACGTTTTAATATATACAAAAAAATGTGAAACTAGCTCTCAAATTGTGGATAATTATGATAAATCTCAACAATCAGATGCTCCTGAAAAATCAGAAAAGAAATGATTTCCTTTACGATTAAAAATAATATTAATAATTTTACTATGATGACTATTAGTTATGTGATGAGTTATAGCATTCTTTTCGATAAAGGCTAGATTAAACAGTTCATCTGAAAATGATGAGGATGAATGATAAATATTAAATATAAGAAATAAATATTTATTAAATAAATAAGTTCTTGAAAAAAGATTTGATTTTTTATTTGATATTGTTACATACAAAAATGAAGCCATAGTAATGGCATTTTATATTCTGATTTCTTATAATAATGGGAATGGATTTGAACAAGGTTATGCTTATTTGAAGAGCAACTAATAACCTACAAGTTAAGACAATTGAAACAACATGAACTCCTGTTGTAAATTTTACTGTAGCAACCAACAGAAAGTACACTAACAAAGAGTGAAACACAATGGAGGATGCAGAGTACCACAGATGTGTTGCTTATGGAAAGTGAGCTGAAGTATTAGGAAAGTACTTAGTGAAAGGTAAAAGAATTTATGTAGAAGGTAGACTTAGAACTAGGAAATGGCAAGACAGCGAAGGTGCAGATAAGTTCTCTACAGAAATAATAGTTGATAGCTTCATTTTTCTTGATTCAAAAGGAGAGTGATCTGAAGAAGATAGTTTTTGAGTAGAAAACAGTGAACCAGAGCCAGCAGGAATGGATGAGGAAATGCCATTCTAAAGTATAAATATTATATAAAGGCTGAGTGTAAAATAAGAATTTAGATTTTTTGTTGCACTCAGTTTTTTTATTTTTTCAACTTGTTTTTTTAGATAATTCTCATATACTTACAAAAATAAGCGAAGTTTTTTGCTTAATCAATTTATAATTTAATTATAAAATATAACAAATATGTCATCTTTTCGAAAAAAACACGCAAAATTTTGGGCTGAAGTTTTTGATTTGTTAGTGTTTTTAATTTTAGTATTTTGAATTGTTTTGTTTGTCAGGTTATATATAGCGACACCATATTCTGTAATTTGATCTAGTATGGTCCCAAGTTTTTATCAAAAAGATCGAATCATAGTTGAAAAATTTACTCAACGTTTTAGTACTTTTGAAAGAGGTGATGTAATAGTATTTGTTGCTCCATGAAAGACTTCTCCGTATATTAAAAGAATTATATGACTGCCAGGAGAGACAGTATTGTTCCAAGATGGAGACGTATATATTTGTTCAGATAATATACCATCATGATCCGCAATACAAGATTCTAAATGAAATAATTGTGAAAAATTGCCAGAACCTTATTTGCCAGATTGATTGAAAACTAATGCAACATGCGGGAAATCAGAATTTAAAGTTGAGTGATGATATTTTGTGATGTGAGATAATAGATGAAGAACAACAGATTCATTATGTTGTTTCTGAATAGAGTGTTATGAATGAGCAAACTATATAGTAAGGGACAAAGATTTGATAGGTAAAGTATTTGTTAGATTATATCCAAATTTTGCAAAATTTTAAACAGATATTTAAATAAATGAAAGGATTTTTATTAAATAGTTTTTCAGTTTTTTATTTTCTTGAAATTATAAAAAGTTTATATATATTGAATGTGGACTAAGTAGTACGAGATCGGGTATTGTATCAAATTTCCCACTCTGCTCCAGGGAGCCGGTATCATCTTTCCTAGAAAGATGCGAGCTACCCACTTTAACGACCTAGGGGGAGAGATCTATTCGATTACGGCTATTTGGTTCTTTTTTTGACTCACGAATCCTATTATGAAAAAAATAAATGAATCATTCACATGTATTAATTGCAAAAAAGAGATTCCATTAGCATCTAAAACATGTAGGAATCATTGTCCTTATTGCTTTGCATCTTTACATGTAGATTGAGACACTCCATGAGATAGATCATCTACGTGTAAATGAATAATGTATCCAACAGAATATCAATTAAAAAACTCAGATTATAAAATCCTTTTTATTTGTTCAAAATGTGGGAAGAAACATCGAAATAAGAGGGCAGATGATGATGAGATTACAAAATTGCCAGAATTGATTAAATCTTATGAAAAATATTTCTACTAGTTATTATTTTTGTCCAAAATATACAAAATCTTATCCAAAGCATCACTATTAGTTGATCTTGGTGCATTTTTACGAGTATTTTCGTAATAATCTTGTTCGTTTTTTATCTGTTTTTTTATCCATTCAATTTTTTCTTTTGAATAAGTACTTCGAGAAGGAGATCCATTTACTCGGTCAATAAATGAAGTATCTCGCGTTTTACATGTAGATTCTGTATAAGTTCACATCAATTCTCACATTGAGCATAGGCGAATTTGAGCTTCGCATGGAGCATCACTAAATCAATTTGCATGTTTAAATGCTTGTATAAATTGTCAATGTTTTACTTTTTCTCATCGTGGAGCTGTACAATCGGGATATGGCCTACTCGTCTGTTCTATTCATTGACCTTCAGCCCTGACGTTATCAGTTTCTCTATAATCTGTGTATATGTTATTAGGCCTCTCAAAAACAAAATCTCATCAGATTTCATTGCTTTTTACAGTGACAGATCCATCAGAATTTTGCCTAGTACTTCATTTAAATCTGTTATCAGTAGTTTCAGTTGTATTAAGTGAGTTCCGTTGTTCATAAGTATAATTTTTCCTAATTGAACATCACTGTTGTGTATAAGTTCAAGACAGCCTTCATTTCCAACAAAATCTTCTCTCTATATTACAAATATCTGGGGCATTATCTATTTGTTTATAGGCTAATACACTATCACCATGTTTAATTTTATATCACCAAGGAGTCATACAACTTGCATAAGTATTAATGACCGTAATTCCAGAAGAGTTAGAATTTTTGTTGTTTAAATAGTTATTTCAGCTTGTGCCGAAATTATTACTATATGTAACGGTCTTATCATTATAATCAAAAAATAAGTCATTTCGAGGAGTTAATACCGGTAAAATTCGATTTTTTTCAATAGAAGTGAATGATTTGGCGATGAGTAGGCCATCATCTTCAATATTATCTCTTTCTTCACCATAACTTCATGTAATAGTAGTATCAACACTAATAGTATCAATTTTATTATTTTCAAGATGCTCACTTCTTTCATCATTTGCTTTAATATCAGTTTTGTCAATGTGAGTATCAATTCTTTCAATAACCAAAGATGAATTATTGCCAGATAAAATTTCTCTTACTGTATATAGATTTTCAGTATCGATATTTTCAGTATTTCATACAGAGATTACTAAAGTTCCAGAATCCTTAGAATTTTGTTCGACTCATAAGTCAGATATAATTTCGCTGATAGAAATCTGATTATCTTTTATCTGTCCAGTATTTTGGTTTACAATTTCTTCATTAAGCGACTCTCATTCTTGAGAGTTGACAAAATCGCCCAGAGAAACAGAATCAGTAAATTCTTTTTCTTCTCATTTTAAATTATCAGGTATTTCATCATCAAAAAGGTAATCCCAAGTACTAGGAGCTCAATGGACATGATCATTCATTAGATATTCATTTCATTCATAATCATGAAAAATATAAATCATTGTGCTTTTATTTGTTGTAGTGGCTTCATCTTTTACTGTATTTGTTGGATGGATATTGAACGCAATAATGCAGCAACAAATCAGAATTACAAAATCTATATAATGCCTAAATCTCATTCAGATTAAAATTTTTTCTTTTTTCTTTTTTATTCTCAATTTATTCATAAATTTTTTTAGCGAGAAATAAAATACAATCTCTGCATAATTATAATCACAAACATTAAAAAATGCAAATTTTTATCGATAATTTTCTCTTGAAATTATTATGATAAAATCCTACAATGAAGTTATATTTATGTATTAAATAATTGTAATGAAACTATTCTCTCGAAAAATCAGATTAAGCTGTATTATATATGCGTTATTCAGTGCATTTTTTTTATGTTTAATGTTATGAAATTTTTCATCTGCATATCAGGAAATTTTGATAGAAAATCGTGGATGACATCCAATCAGAGTAATCAAAGTTGTGCTAGATTGAGAGCACTTTGTAGTTTCATCTGTGGCAAAGGAATGATGAGAGACAATACAGTCTCTTACAAAAAAAGTTTGATGAATATCTTCTATAAATTGAGCATTTTTCTGTCCAAAAGATTATTCAAATTGTGATACAACATTTAGTTATTATGAAAGAATATTTAAATGAGATGGTGCTAGTTATAGTAAATTTTGGCCAGACACAAGTATTAGATGAATATTCGGATTTACAATAGATGGAAGTCCATTATTTGTTCAAAACAAAATCAGCGATGGAGATGTATGATTAGTTAGTAATATAAACTCTGACCGTATACGAGATTTATATTTTTGAATCTCAAATTTCCCTGTACTATTGATAGAATGAGATGATGTAACAGCATGAGCTTCAGCTTATATTGATAGTAAATTGACATGAAAAGGAAACAGAAATTTCATCTGTTCTACCAAGGATGGAAAAACGATATATATGTGATATATTTGAACCATAGGTGTATGGGATATGGCAAAATACTTAAAGGAACAATTCTGATGCTATAATGCATTATTCCTTGATGCTGGAGCTAGTTCAGCCATGGTCTATTCTGGTAAAGTATTATCACAGTGATCTAGAAAATTAATTACAGACGCTTTTGTAGTTGTAGATAGAGATGCGTATTTAGCATTAGAATGAACACCAAGTGAAACATATACTCCTTATGAACCAGATTATGAGATGTCCGATTCAGATCGAAAACAAGTTGAGAAAACAAACAAAGTAATTGATGCTATTTATGCGAAGTATGGGAAATCAAAATATCAAACTAAATTGATTTCGATATTTAGGAATTTTGTAAGTAAAAATACTACATCAGCAAAGAAAAAGGCAATCTATAACAAAGTTTTAATACATTTATTCACAATAGGAGATTTATAAAAAATCCTGAATTGCTCAATTCATTCAGGATTTAATGAGAAAATCTTTTAGTTATTTAGAAGTTTTCTTCACCTTTTTCTCCGTAGTTTTTTTAGGAGTTACATTTGGCTTTCCTCAAAACTCTTTTTTACAATAATGAATCAAATCTTTTAGTGGACGATCAAAGAATCACGAAACAAATAATAATCAAAGAATAAGCAAGACAATTCATCCCAAGAAAAGTCTTAAAGCATAAAGAGCTCGAATCAATAAAATAATACCTACAACCATAGTAATTTTTTCTTCAGTTGTAGATCTAGTCCATCGATTTCAGATGTCCTCAGCGGTGTCTTTTACATCATCAGCAACTCTATCAAATTCAGCAGAAACTTTTTTCATGTTTTTGTCGAAAGAAGATTTTGGCATTGTTTATGTTTATGAAAAAGTAAAACTAATTTCATAGTAGAAATTTATATCAGGTAGTCAAGAGAAAATAATTATATAATTATAAAACATTTATCCTAATATTCCTCATTTTTCAAGTTCTGATACTTTTGAAATATCTAGTCATTCCTTAATTTCAATTCTTTGCTTTCATTTCTCTTGTTTAGATTTAGCTATAACGATTTCAGTTGGATCTATTTTTGTATAATTCGATTGGAATTTTTTTGGTACATCCAAAAAATTATCCTTAATTTTTTTAGCAATAAAAGCTGGCAAATTTAATTCTGAAACATTAAAAAATGCAATCACCATAAAAATTAAAAAAATAATTATAGCAAGAACGACTCAAACTCATTTTGCGCCAGAATTACTAAATGCGGAGAAGGCTCATAAAGCAAAAACAGTTCCAATAGCTAACACAATTAATTGTACAAAACTAATAGAAAATCACATAATAGAAAAAGCCACTCATGCAAAGAATCATTTTTTTATATGTTGCGGAAACATAATTTTCATCGACATTCTATGTAGGAATTAAAGATCCCTACACCAATTATATTTATTTTTAAAAATTACGCAAATTTTTCAAAGGATTTTTAAGCTCATTCTGGCAGTTTAGTGGCCTTGGCAGACAATGATATTTTAAATTTTACTTTACTAGAGATTATAATAAATATAATTCAATTTATAAACATCCAGAAAGGAATATGATTTATAAAGCTAGTCAAAAATCAGAATGTACTCGAAAGGCTTCTTTCCAAATCTCATAGAACTTGAATTCAATTAGCCCTAAGTGCTATATAAGGACCTATAATAAAGCTTAAAACAGTAATAGGAACAAGTATGATAAAATATAATTTTTCAGTAGAGCTATTAGAACCGAAAGAAACTTGGATTCTTCAACCGATATAAATTAACCAAATCAATCATATAAATAACAACAAGACAAAAGTTAATTGTCACGAAGATAAAAAACTAGCATATTTTGAATAAGAAATTCAGATGAAAACAGAATCAGGTGTCTGCATGAGCCGATTAACTCATTGTTGGATCAGATTTCCAAAAGCGTAACATGTGATTCATGCTAAATAATTTCAAATAATTATTTTTGCCATTTTATCGATTCACATCAGGACAGCCCAAAAAGTTATGGCAATATATCAAGCAACAATTATATATCAAATCCAATCCATAATACTTCTATAGAAATAAAATATTGATTTATTATTTCCATTTTGTACTATAATTTTTGTTAAATGATATGCAATATTAGTTTTATGTATCGATAAAATTTATATAAAAAATCGAAATCTGTTCTATTTTTAATTAGATAAACATCCCTAAAATAATAATCAAATTTTATTAACATTTTCCAGGATTATGTATAGGTTAAAAATAAAAAAGAATGCATTTACATTAGCCGAAACAATCATAGTTTGTACAATATTTGCAATTATGGTTGTTTGAATTATTCTCTGAATAAATAGAGCTTTTTTATTTATGAACAATACAAGAGTCTTGGTTAGAGCCACAAATTTTGCTAGAGAGTGAGTAGAAATGGTTTATAATATTAGAGATACTAATTGGAGAAAATATTCTGGAGAAAAAGATAAACATCGATTGGATGCCTGAACAGGTACAAGTTTGCTAACGTGATGAATATACATTATCAAAGAGTGAATAACGTGAGCAAGTAATGATTCATATGTATATGCAGAGTATTTAACATGAAATGAATTTTTTTATGACGATATGGACGTCTTTTTTGACGAGGACAATAGAAATACAAGAGAAAAAAGTAAAATCGCATTCCCATGAATATATTCATATTATTCTGGAGGGACGATAGCTACATGAAATTTGGAAGATCTATTAGGATGATCCGGGATAGAATTTTATAGGATTCTACGTGTATATTGAGTTTACAAAAAAAATAAGTCGCCAAATCCATGACCTAATGATTTTGCAGGAGAGAGTGAATGGAGAGACTGAACTCCTGCAGAACTACGTTTTTGTGTAAAGGTATTCTACGAATTTAATGGATGACATCATGCATCAGAACTTTGTAGCATAATGACGAATTTTATGAAATAAAAAATTAAATTGAAATGCAGATTACGGGGATACAGCAGACCACATTAGTTGATTATCCATGAAAAGTAGCAAGTATAGTTTTTACAGCAGGATGCCAGTTTCGCTGTCCATTTTGTTATAATCCACAAGCAGTTCTCCCTGAGTTGATAGCTCGTTATCGTAGTCAACAAATTCCGGAAGAAGCAATTTTCAACTTCCTGAAACAGAGAGTGGGTTTAATAGACTGAGTAAGTATTTGTGGATGAGAACCTACAGTTCAACCAGATTTGTATGATTTTGCTGAGAAAGTTAAAAAGATGTGATTCTGTGTGAAATTAGATACGAACGGTCGTGATTTTGAGATAGTAAAGAAGATGGTAGAAGACTGAATCCTGGACTATGTGGCAGTGGATTTAAAATGACCACTTTCTAATTATGAAAAACGAACTTGAGTTTCAGAATTTTGAGATTTCCTAGAAAATTATAAAGCATTACTTGATTACTTAAAAACTTGAGTAGTAGATTATGAATATCGTTCTACATTAATTAAATGATTCCACGAAAAGGAAGATTTGGAAGAAATGTGAATGTATTTACAGTGAATAAAAGCTCGATATCTACAAAACTATTTACCAGAAGAAACATTGGATCCAAATTTTGTAGGGGAGCCTTTTACGTGAGTAGAGCTTCAAGAATTAAAAAATATTGCTAACAAATATGTTGAATTTTGCTCCGTTAGATGATAGGTATTTTAGTTACTAGTATTCATTTATAGGGAAATTTCACAATAGAGCATTTAATCCATTATTTGCTAATGCTCTCATTTCATCTTCTCCTGGATAGTAATACACAGGAGCAATTTTTTCTACACGTTTTGTAATTTGTTCACATATTCGCTTACTTTTTGCAATTCATCCAGTCAATAATATAGCATCCACATCTCATTCAAGAACTGTCATCATAGATCATATATATTTAGCAACTTGATAACAGAAAGCTTCAATTATAAATTTATGTTTTTCATCTCAAGCAAGAGCCTTAAGCTCAGCTTCATATGCATTATTAGTTCACAAAAATCAGACCATTCATCAATGTCCATTTACTAATTTCATCATTTCTTGTTCCGTGTATTCTCAGCTATAGCACATACGAATTACATCATCTACTGGTAAGGTTCAGCTTCTTTCAGGAGAAAATGGTCATTCTCATCAAAGGGCTTGATTCACATCTACAACCTTTCATTTTTTATGTGCTCAAATAGATACACCTCATCACATATGTACAATAATCAGATTTAAATCTTCATATTTTTTTCATTGTTCTTCTGCAAATTGACGTCAAATGGCTTTCTGATTTAAAGCATGGAAAATAGAAACTCTTTTAAACTTTGGATGTCATGAAACACGAGCAATATCACTTAATTCATCAACAACAACAGGATCTGCAATAAACGCCTTTGCGTGTTCAGATTTTTTTGCAAGATCATTTGCAATTAAAGCTCAAAGATTGCTTGCATGCTGTTTAGTTTTTGGAGAGAGTAAATCATCTATCATAGATCTATTTACTTCATAAACTCCAGATGGAATAGGTTTTAAAAGACCTCATCTTCATACAATTGCATCAAACTCTGCAATTTCATATCATGAATCGCTCAATTTTTTGATAATGATGTCTCTACGAAACGGAAATTGTTCAGTTACAGATTTAAATTCTTTTAACTCTTCAGAAGAATGTTGAATATTTTCTTTAAAAACTTCTTCTTTACCATTGAATACAGAAATTTTTGTAGATGTAGATCATGGGTTGATTACGAGAATAGTTAAGTCATCCATTGGAAATATATTTATTAGAGTAAAATAGTTTTCATAAAATGAATTCTACTTTTTTCCTTAATTTCTTCAAGATTCTCTTAAAAAATATGACTTTTGTTGAATTTTTGAGGTGGATAACTATAATTAAAGTGTACATGGGGGTGAATTTTGGATTTGATGGAAGGATCTCGTGTGTATAGATAGCCACTCCTCGATGATTCCTAGAGGCTAATCATGGATCAAAAAAATAATGCTAATGATAGCGGAAAGTCTCTTCTTGCAAGAGCTGGATTAGTTAAAGCTTACGCTTACTGCTAATTCATTAACCTTCATCTCGATTCCTGCTAGAATGAAGGTCGACCTATAGCAGGAAACTTATAGTTGGATTAATAAAAAGTAGATAAGTTTGATTCTTTTCTTTCACTATCCCGTTAATCTAACTTAAAAAATTTGGATGAAAAGAAATCTATAGTGGTAGAAGTTTGTATGCATGCCTTTTAGACTTGGGTTCGACACCCAACACCTCCAGGTTTGAGGTTTTTTGAGTTTTCAATCTGCTGAAAATATAGTTATAAATTAGAAATTTCGGGGGGTATTGTTCTCTATTTTTTTGTTAATAAATAATTTCATAAAAATAATCTTTTTAAATTTTTAATAGAAATCTTTATGTAAAAAGATCTTGAGTACGAGAATCGCTAAACAACACCTTAGGAACAATTGCTTCGTGACCTAAGCTAGCATAATCTCAAATTACTTCAAGATTAGGTTTGTTTTGATAGTTACTTATATATTTTTTTGTACCACCACCATTTGTATAGAAAATTTTACCAGGTATTTTTGATTGCATTACATTATTATAAGTTCAATATGTTCAATCTAAAATAATATAATTACTAATAGATGAATATTTTCCAATTAATTTATTTACAGTAGCTCCAGCTCTACTATGTCATATGATAGTTATTTTAGGATTACTACCGGTTAATTTCATTGGAGAAATCATACTTTCAAAATTTTTAATCACTCTATTATATCTAGCGGATTTTTGATTTCAATTTATTTTATCAGCATCTCCTTCAAAAATAAATCGAGCTTTTTTAGAATTTTTATCTGTAATATTTTCTTTAAATTTTTTCTGTTTCATAGTTTCTTCAATTCCACTTCTATCCCCAGGCATATAAATATTACTATCTCAATCCCACTTAACAGGTATTATACCTTTAACTTTACTGCCACTATTTTTATCAGTATAAGAAACCTCAAAAAAATCTTTACCATCAATTTTATCCAAGGATAAATTTGTGGCATTTTTTTCGAAAAATGATTTTAGTTTTTCTGCATTTAAATGTTCTGTCGATGCTTCTTTGTTATCTTTCAATTTTTTGTTCTCTTGTTTTGAATCTGATGTGCTATTTTCTTTACTACTACCATTATCTTTATTTGATGTTGCTTTTAGACTATCTAGTCTTCCTACTTCATTTAATTTTGACTCACTTCATTCTGATTCCTTTTTTAGTCATGATAAATCCGAGGATATTGTAGTATCTACTTCTAATTTGTCTAAAGGTTTTTTAGTATTCTCTATTATCCTACGAAACATCTCAAATATAGTTTTTCGTATATTTGTTCATTTTTCTGGATTATAAGTTTCACTCATGTTTTTTATAAAGAATAAATCACTAATATTATAAGCAGTATTAAAAAAAATGCAAATTTTTCATCAAAAAAGTAATAGAAAAAAATTTTAGTTTATGGAAGGTTGTGATATAATTCAAAAATGATCATTTATGTTATTTCAATTATTACATTACATCCAAAAACAATTAATTTATAATTAATTAAAAAATCAATATAAATTAGATATAAAACAGTCGACTATAGTGTAGTTATAACCTACCGTTTCTCGATTTTAAAAAATCTCTTGACTTTGAATAGCAGATTCGTATAAAAAAAACACTGCATCAGTTTGTGTTGAAACTAAGCATGACGCGAAAGTGGCGCAAACGATGAAAGAACGAGGTGCGACATCGCCTGGCAATTACATGCCTCAAGCAGAGAAAGGCTGAAGCCGCAATTATGTCCTCCTCCACTGTGACACCAATACCACGCAATTCGGGATAGTCCCCAAATGGCTCATAAGCCCACTTGTGGTTATGTCACACGCAGTAGTGCTATCGTGGCCCTTCAAATCTGCCTGCCACATCGATAGTCTCCAAACGTAGCAATTCAGCTACAGGAGCAGTATGCACACTGCATTCCGTGGCGATCTTCTGCCACACCCCTGGATGTCAGGGTTTAGGGAGCTACTTGAATCACAAGAGCTCCCTTTTTTCATTGATTACAAAAAAACCATTCAATAAAACTTAACAAGTGATATTGAAGTAATCATTACATATAAGTTATATTAATCACTAATGTCAGTATCGATTATTGCAGCATAGTCATAATCAGGATACTTTTTTTTCATTTCTTTTTTTATCTCTTTCAACACTTTTTCTGGGTGTTCTTCTTCAAAATCAAAAATTACATCAAATGAAACAGTTTTCCTTGATTCATCCACATAAAATCAATGCATTTGCAAAATTTTATCATACTTTTTAAGGATTTCTGATAATGCATTTTTAATTTCTCAGTATTCTCAGCTATTATTACTAGCATAAACTCAAATTGTCATAATTATTCCCATATGAGAGTATATATCAACAGTAATTTCCCTAGTTAATCTGTGAAGTTCTTTTGCTGTCATTTCATCATTTACTTGAATGTGAGCAGTTCAGACAATTTTGTTCGGTCAATAACTATGTAAAGCTAAGTCATAAACTCCCAAAACTCATTCAAAACTCTGAATTTTTGTTCTGATTTTTTTGGTTAGTTCTCAGTCGGCTCTGATTCAAATCATTTCATTTATCGTATCTTTCAATATTTCATATGCAGCCTTGATAATGAAAAATGATATAATAACTCACAAATATCATTCTAATCAAATACCAAAAAATATACTTATCAAAGCTCAAATAAAAGTTGAAAGTGATATGAATCCATCACTAATTGCGTCAGTTCCACTAGCGATTAGACTTCCAGAATTCAGCTTTTTTCATTGATTTTTTACATATTTTCACAAGAAAAATTTCACAAAAACTGCAACGAGAACCACGACTAATGTAACTGTTGTGTAATTTGTATCTTCAGGAGTGATAATCTTTTCAATAGATTCTTTCAATGCGACCAATCAGGCAACTAGCACGATTACTGCAATGATTACGGAGGCAAAATATTCAATTCTTCCATGTCAGTATGGATGCTCTTTGTCTGGCTTTTTAGCTGAAAGCTTAGTCCCAATGATTGTGATAACTGAGGATACAACATCACTCAAATTATTCACAGCATCCAAAATTATGGCAATAGAATTTGCTAAAAATCAGACTATTGCTTTGAAAATTACCAAAACTATGTTTGTGATAATTCAGATATAGCTGACTTTGATTATTTGTTTATCTCTGTTCATTATTTTTTGTTAAAATCCAAATACATCATTAGAATCCCATTTTTCTTTAATAAATTTAATCTGATTTTTTTCTTCATTAGATAGATATTTCTGCTTTTTCTTTCCTATTCCATGCTCTCATGAAACATTTCATCATAATTCTTGCACAAATTTATACATTTCATCCATGAGTTCTTTTTGTTCTTCATTGAAATGTGGATGCAAAACTCCGATTCCGATATGTCAGTATGCAGGAATTTGTTTTTCTTCCAACCATTTCAGAAACTTTTCTTCATTTTCATGAATTTCAGGATCCTCAATCTGTGGATATCAAGCATTTACAGTAGCAGCATAGCAAGCATCTCTTTTACTCCAAAGTTCTTTAATTTCATTTAAATCTTTTATATCTCAGTCAGAATCATTTTCATATTCTACTAATACATGATATTTTTCATCTAATCAAACAGTTTTAGATACTTGTGGATTGATAATCTCCAATGCAGATAATTCAGGATTTTTTTTATCTCTTATGCTTTTTACATACATTAATGCATTATCCAGATTATCAAAAGACATAAAATTTAGACTGGAAGTGGTAGGTTTCTTAATCAATTTCAATTTAGCACTAAGAACTATTCCTAAACTTCATTCAGCTCAGAAAAAATCTTCAGCCTCATCATGAGACAAAGTCTGAATTTTGATTTCTTTTTTATTATTAACTGTCAAAACTTCCATTTCTTCCACCCATTTCTCCATTTTTCAATATTTGATAGCTCTCATTCATGCTCAATTTGTCGCAATCATTCCCCCGATTTGAGCTGCAGAATGTGAACCTAATTGGACAGGGAAATATAGGTCGTATTTATCCAATATTTCATTCAATTCATCAGTAGTTAGTCATGGTTCAACCGTTATACTATTCACACTTTGGTCCAATATTTTATTCAAAGCTGATAAATCTATTACGATAGTATTTTTACTAGGTAAGCAATTCCCAACTAAGTTTGTTCATCATGCTCTACAAACGATTTTCTTTCATTCTTTAATTGCATTTTCTACAATTGATATTACTTCATTTCTGTTGCTAGGCAAAAATACTTCAGTTTTTTCATCATTATGAAAATGTGAAGCATCAGTATTATAAATTAGATTATGAAGTGGATCGTTGTAGGATTGCATAGGATGAGTTTTTGGAATTAAACTAACTGAAATTATAAAAATTGGTTATTCTTTATCAAGATTTATTAGGATCTCAAAAATATAAAAATACACTTGACATTTGTAAGAAATTATATATATACTAAAAAGTCGATTAGATTATATGCTCATTGTATTAGTTAATAATTATAGTTATAATGGGTTGCTATATAATTTATTGACTGGCTATTTAATTAATATACTTATGATAACATGGAAGAAATTATTAATGCATTTTTGGAATATGTAGCATTTGGAGTAGGGTATATGATATTCTCTACGGTTTTGACTATAATTTTTCGTCCGTTATGATATCTTTCTACATATTTGATTCCGATATGATTTATTGCTATACCATTCCTTTGAGATCAACCACGATGGGCATATATATGCGCATTTTTAATGGTATTCATAATATCGTTTATCATAATAGAATGATGTAAATTTCTTTTCAGAAAATAAAATATTTTTACGTGTTGTATGTAATTAAAATGAAGAAAATACTGTTTATTATTTCCATATGTTCTGTGCTTTTTATTATGTGATGCTGAACTTCATCAACAAAACAAACATGGACTTGTATAGATGTTACTTCTTATGATCATAATTGGAATAACGATATGAAGTGTACTTCTTCAAATTGAAAAGTTCAATATACAAGTTATGAATGAGCTAGAATGTTAATGAGTTTTTAAAATTTGATTTAAATAAAATGTTTATCGCCTTTTTCTGAGCTATATTTTTGTGAGTTTATGTATCAGATAAGAAAGAAAGTGCATGATTATGAATTTTGGCATGATTTATTTTTTTTATTATTGTGACATGGATAACTATATCAATAAGTAATAAAAAACATGAAGAAGAGGTACAAAAATGTAATAATTATCTTGTTAATCCTTATTATTCACTAGATGTAGAAAGCATATGATATGAGTATGCTGCCAAATGATCATCATATTGTGATAGCTTCCTTAGGTTTGACATAGAAGACCTAGCATATAGTAATGATAATTATTTAAAGTGAGAACTTTCATATTGATGCGATTCAAACAATTCAGATAAATTTATTGATTGTATTGAATATAATATTTCGAGATTTGAGGAAGGGTGTGATGAATATAGAAATCGTAAGGATTTAAAAAATCAATGTTTGCATGAACTAGAAAGAAAAAAATATGAGTAAATTCATATATCTAAGAAATTTTATCTAATCTTAACAGCAATATAATTTATCTGGAGCTTTAGCTCATTCCTCAACTTTTCAGAATGGATTTCTATATTTTTCTATATTTTCCACCATTTCTTTATTTTCCTTGGAAACAAATCAGCTTTTTACTATTTCTTCTCTAGCTTTGATAACATTGAATCAGCATTTAATTGGACATACAGCTACACAAGCTTCACATCCATTACAATATTCAAAAAAATATTTTCAATCAATCTTCACTTTATTATCCACAAATGCATCAATAGAAATATTTTTAGCTCTTGGAGAAGCTATTTCATCTTTCAAAATTTTATATGCAGGACAAACATTTCTACATAATCAGCAATGAGAACATATAGCATTTGGATCTCTAACAACTCTTTCTGCCATTATTTCTCTTTTTTAGCATCTAAAATTATCTCAGAAAATTCTTTCACTTCCACATTCTTGGCATGTTTTCTGAATTGGAAATAACACATTGGACAAGGACTAGTCATGCTAGCTCATTCTGGGATTTCAGACAATACTTGATTACAAATCTTTTCAGATAATTCTGGATTATTATTCACGAGTCATCCTCCTCATCCACAGCACATTGAATTTTCTCTATTGTGACTTAATTCATTCACTTTATAACCGCATTTATTCAGTATTTCTCTAGGTTCTTCATATATTCCAGAAAGTCTTCATAAATGACAAGGATCATGATATGTTATCTCTTTCAGAACATCTTTATTTTTTAGCTTTTTTTCATTTCTTTTGATAGTCTGAGTGATATGTTCTACCTTGATTCAATGTTCTTCTTCCAGTTTGTACTGATATTTTAGCACATTATAGCAGGCAGGGCAGTTGGTAATTATTAATCCAACAGCATGTTCCTTAAAAATCTGAATATTCTTTGCTTTAATTTTTTCATAAGCATCTTTCATTCCAGCTCTTAAAACAGGGCTCCCACAGCAATATTCTTTGTCAGAAAGTTTGATAAAATCTATTCAAAGCTCGTGTAAAATATCCTCGTAATTTTTTTGAATTTCAGGCAAAAGAGCTTTGGTTAAGCAACCAGGATAGTACAAAGTATTTGATCCTAATATTTTATCTAAGAATGATTTGAAAAAACTCATTAGTCTAATTTATTATAAAACTTTAGTTAAGAACAAAACTCATAGAGTAATTAATATAATTCCAGCGACCAATCTCATAATCTTTTTATTGCTAACTTTATTGATAGCTAAATCTCCATCTTTAGTTTTAAATGCAGATATTCAGTAATATATTCCAAATATTATGATTAATAAAGGTAGGATGAAGAAGAAATTATAGAGTCATAAAGCTGCGAAAATGTTAACTTTATCTCCTACAGCTCCTACGTAGGCTAGAGGAATTCAGATTGTACATGGTAATTCTACAAATGTTGAAAGAACAGCCAAGACAAATGCACTCATATAAGTTCATTTTTTGGTAACATATTCTAGAGTTGGTTTAGCCCATTTAGGAATAGCAAGTGAAACTCATTTTCCATATCGGAAGAAATCTTTAATCTCAATTAGTCATAGTATGATAGCTAATCATCAAATTACATATTTTACTATCGATATGTATTCCAAGAAAAAGTCTGTAGAGAATAGTAATTTATGCATTCAGTACATTATCGCAGAATATAGTACGAATGTGGTTACTACAAATATTAATCCTGAATATAATACTTTCTTTCTAGATCCAACTGAAACCAAGTAAGTTAGCAAGAAGATTAAAACTCCAAACATACAAGGATTAATTCAATCGGCGAATCAAAGAGCGATTCCAAATAGAATAGGACCAGCTTTCTTTAATGAAATTTCTTTTCAAAATATTTTAGTAGTTTGATTTTCATCTGTTTCATCAATATTTCACTGTAGATCACATCAATTTTCATCATCTCAATCACAACTATATTTTTCTTCCAGAGCTTCTTCATCACTACATTCTATGACTAAGTTAGTATTTTGTTCATCTTCAATTTCATCTGGTAGACATTCATCGTCACCTTTTTTAGTGGCATACTTTTCTAATAGGTTCACAGTTTTATCATAGTTGGCTCATATAATGTAATCATCTCACATAATCACGACAGGAACACTATTAAATTCTGTTCAGAATTGTTCTCCATAATCTTTCATCATTTCTCTGTTCTCCTTACTATAATACACTTCATATCATACAACTTTGAAATTGTAAGTTTCTTTTAAAGTATCCAAATATCATTCTTCAGCTTTACAGTGAGGACAAGTTTTTCAATAAAACAAAATTAGCTCAGCTGCATTTGAATTTGAATCGGAATCATTATCTTTATTTTCATTCATTTTTGGAATAAAGATAGCTAAACCAATTCAAATAATAGCTATCAGAGCAATCACTATAATCAAAATTATTTTTTTATTTTTCATCCACAAAAATTATCGGATAAATACCAATAACATAAGTTATGATTACGGCAAAAAAAATCAACATAAAATCTGTTTAAATAAACAAAAAATGGCTATCTACCAAATAGCCATTTCTTCTATAAGGTTCTACCACACGCACATAATGTTAAAGATTTTTTTTAAAAAAGCAAATTTTTTAATACTTTTTATAAAATGTCAACAATATAACTAGAAATCCATGTTGGAACCATTATTTTTTATTTTTCAAGTTTGCTTAACTGTACCAAATTTTTGTAATAATTTAATTATTTCATCATGTTTATCTTTAATTTCATTTTTTAAAAAAGTGTCAGAATGTCAAATGGCGATATTCAAATTTTTATAATTTTTTAGTATTTCCTCAATATCAGATTCAGATTTTATTTCAGATTTAAATTTTTTTGAGAAAATTTCAAAAAGCTGGTCCATATTGAAGATTTTATGTCAATTTAAGATTAGTTTGTTATTCACTAAAGTAATCATCGAGATAATAATCGACTAAATGCTTCGTTGGAGAATATAGATTCTTTGGTAGATTGTTTAATTCAAATCGCTTCCATTTACCTTCTTTAGTCGGTTCCATACATTTTAATTCTCAGCTAAATTTTTCACATAGCAATCATATTGTCACAAAGTGTCTATCTGAAGCGATATCATCTAAGGCAGCAAAAACTTTTGGATTCAAAATATCCAGATTTGTTTCTTCTTTGACTTCTCTAATGGCAGCCTGAATTATAGTTTCGTTATATTCTTGCTTTCATCATGGGAAACTCCGAGTGTCTGGTTCATGAATTCATCATGTGTCTTGTTTATCTTTACATCTATGTCAGAGTAAAACTTTATTTCAATCCTTTATGATAATTCAGACTCAGATTTTGATGTGATTTTGGTTCATAAGAATTTGTATAATAATATAAACGCATAATATTACTTTTGATAAGGCCTATCGTTACTTAAATCATAAGTTTTACATACTCAATTATCTGAATATGGTGCATGAAGGATTTGAGTTTCATTGTTATATTCCAAATAACTTTTTCCATAAAAATGTCAGATTTCTTCGAAAGATTTTTCTCATGGAATCACAGGTAATCTATATTCAATAGCTTCAACCCAAGTTTTCTTATCTCATATGGCAACTAAAATTTCTCTCATTCAATCTCATTCATTGAAATCTTCAAAATATATTTCTACAAAAAGTCAGTCCAATAACTCATTATAATCATCTACAATGTTATTCTCGAAATCGTAAATAAAATTATATCACTCATCTCCATTTACTCATAAAATTTTTGTTCAATTAGGACTATCAGGTCAAATGGCAAAATATTCTTCAATTCAATCTCAGTTTAAATCTATCTTTTTCTCTCTTGTTTCGAAATCTCTTTTTAAAGTTATAAAATCTGAATAAATTCAATCATTTATTCCATAAACCATCTGACTTGGAAAATCTGGAGCAATATAATTTGGATCTAATTTACATCATGTGTACATATATTCATTTACAGTATATCCATAGAAACTTCATGGATTCTTAGAAATATGATAAGTTAGACTACATTCATTTTCTTCATAATTTTCTCCATCTTCCAAAGCATCATCCAAATATCTAGCTTTTACTTCAATATCTTTTTCGGACGCTTGACGGATGCTATCTATCTCAAATCTAGTAGCTCTTCATTTATTTCAAATCAAATACGAACCGTAATAAAGATAAGTGAAAAGCAAATATTTATCTCAACTTAAAATCATTCAGTCTTGTTTAATTTGGTTTCAATCTTCCAAAGTATTTCAAACTATATCTATCAAAATCTGATCAATATCAGACTTTTTATATGCTACTTTTACTTCCTTATCAATGGGAAAAACTCAGTCATGAATATCTCAATCATTTGGAATAAACGAATCCTCCAGAATAGGGTAGTATGGATTTTCTGGAACTTCTTCAGGATTTTCATATTTATCCATATAATTGTTATTCAGAATATTGAAAATGAAAGTTCATTTTTGTTCATCTGTACTTAGTGGCTTATTCCGAGTATCAGCTTGGTCATTTTCTAAATCTATCATTCACTCCAAAAGATATGCTAATTTAGCATATTCATTTCCAGTTAATTCAATTTCTTGAGAATAATCTATTTCTTCATCGATAACCACAGGCAAAGTAGGAGAGCATCCACATAAACTTAAATAAGCTAAAGTTAAAAGAAAAATCTGATTTTTAAATTTCATTATAATCTATTGCTAAAATGTTAAAACTTAAGCTCTCCAAAAACTTTTCATAAATTTTCATGAAATAATATATCTGCGAATCTATCCTGAGATGTAGTATCCCTATTTATGATAACTATCTTGTTTCAGCCATAATATTGTATCAAAGTATTAGCAGGATAGACAGTCAAGGAAGTTCATCAAATGATGAAAAGGTCAGAATTTCTGAGAGCTATAACGGCATCCATCCAAGCTTTTTGTGGTAGTTGTTCTTCATAAAAAGTTACATCTGGTCTAAGCATTCATCCACAGTCACAGTAAGGAATATCTCATTTGAATGTGAACAAGATATCTGGATCAAATTCTTTTCCACATTCATCACAGTAAACTATTTGAGTTGTTCAATGAATTTCTAAAACGTTTTTACTTCATGCTTTTTGATGCAGTCAATCAATATTTTGAGTGATTACTGCAGAAAGTTTTCAAACTTTTTCAAGCTGAGCTAATTTTTTATGAGTAATATTTGGTTTCACTCATCTGCAGTCCATTTTTTGCCTGTAATATTCAAAAAATACTTTCGGTTCATTATATAGACAAGAATGGCTTAATAAATATTCAGGTTGATATTTTTCAAACTGAACATCATGCTGATTATATAATCAATCTTTACTCCTAAAATCTGGTACTCAGCTTTCAGTGGAAACTCCCGCTCATCAGAAAAATACGATATGATTAGATTGATCTATCAAATCTTGAAATTGTTTAATCCTATCTTGAAAATCTGAATCTATCATGATATTACTATTTTTCATTGAAATATTCCATAGCTTTTTCATCAAAACTTTTTCTATTTACATCGTTATAATCAGTAAAATGTTCCCAATAATCTCTTTCTTGCCAAACGGCAAAGGCTTTATTAGAGAAAATAGCTTTTACAGCATCATCTAATTCTGTTCAATCTCTTTCTGGATCATAATCTTCTATCAAAAAATCAGCATCAAGCATCTCAGCGTCTTGTACATTTACCAAAGAGAATCATTTATCGGATTGATGAATTTCCATGGCTATAGGTGCTATTCTATAACATGTATTTCTCAAAGTTCAATCACTTTCAGGTTCAAATCACATAACTTCATCTACTCAATAATACATCAAATTTCATTGTTTACTTACTCATGTTCATAACAAAGCGAAATTAGCAAATGTTGTTCATTCATCACAAGGTAAAGCTTGAGCAGCTAAATCCAGTAACTCATCATTAGTCGGTGGTAGAACAACAAAATCTTCATCAGTTTTAGAACCGCAACCGAAAAGATTAAGGCAAATAATAGATAAAATTCAGATTAAAAATAATTTTTTCATGAGACTGTATGAATGGATAAAACACATTATCATTAACCAAAAATCTTATTTTTACAAGTGAAAATAAAAAAAGGCCTCCATTTGGAGACCTACATTTTTTTGAAAATCAAATTTTAGTAAGCGAATTGATAATTTATAGTCTCATTTCCATTTTCAACGCTCACAGCAACGAAATCTAATGTTTCAGGATTTACAATATATAATACTTGTAACTCTGTACCATCCTGTAATACAACTTTTGTAAGAGTATAAATCATTCCATCTTCGATTCCAGAACTAACAACTTCTCTTGAAGCCATAGTTGCATGTTCAGGAATTAATAATGTGTGAGATAGGTCTTCAGGATAAGTAGATTCTCAACTTCAAGTTTCTCCTGTCTCCATATTATAAGTTGTATAAGTATATGATTTAGGGAAATGTGTTTCAGCAAGTTCATCTAGCTCTTCAGTAGTTAAAGATGTTTTTGCTCATTCAGGTAGAACGTAGTCTTTTTCATCAACGGTATTGTAAATGATTTCTCATTTCTTACATTCATCTCTATAAAAAGACCATTCTTCACAATAAGTTCCATCATCAAATATACAAAGTCATTCTCCTTCTTGTAATAATAGCGTTCCACCATTTTCTTCACAGTAAGTAGATGCTGGATTTGCAGTTTCTGTCTCAGATTTATTACAACCAGCTAGAGTTAAACATCATATTGCTAATAAAGCAATGAGTCCAAAAGTTTTAGTTTTCATATTCCCAAATATTTATAATAAATAAAAAATAACAATTCTGATATAAATAAATAATTTTGTTTTTCAAGGCAATAATATAGATAATTATCGTTATGCAGATAATAAAAAAATCGTCTCTGAAACAAAGACGCTTTAAGGATTTGTTTGTCTAGTCTACAGCGAGAGAGAACATTTCAATCAACTGGGGAAAACCTTGTTGGTTTTACTTGGGTCATTATACAGTTTGGATGACACTTAATAGTCCAGTTTTTGCCATTAGAACTAAGTCCAAATGCAACAGGGTCATGCTCAAGAACAATTATACTTGAACATACAATTTTAACTTCTCCACTACTAACAGTGCGTTTTCCCTCAAAATCTACACACAGAACCACGAGCAAACGTGTAGCATTATTGTTAATGTTACGTGCACAAAAATAAAGAATTTTTCTCATAAAAAATGAATTTAGATGTTTATATTTGTTATTTATAACTAATAAAAATAATAAATATTTATCCATAAAAGTCAATTGTTTCTAGTAAAGACATTACAGTGAAATTAGTAATACATTTCTTGTTTTTTTAATGCTAAAAAATATGTTTATCAAACTTTAATAATCTTATATAAAATGAAAAATAATTGACCAACAAAATGAAAAAATGTAAAATTACACAGTTCTCTAAAACTTATCTTAACTGTAATATTTATAGTAGCGTTATTAGTTAGCAATGTAATTACATGAAGACAAATTGCATTACCATTTTGAATCACAATGACAGGAGCAATTATTATTTTTCCAATAACTTACATTTTATCAGATGTTTTTAGTGAAGTTTATTGATATAGACGAAGTAGAATTACTTGTTATATGTGATTCGGTTGTAATTTGATAATGTCATTAGTATTCATAGCTGTGATAAACATGAAAGCACCGGAATACTTTACAAACGCTGAAGCTTATTCTATGGTTTTATGAAATACATGGAGAGTTCTTTGTGCGAGTTTATTAGCATACGTGATTTGAGATTTTGTAAATGATAAATTGTTTCAAAAAATGAAATTAAAACATCCAAATGATAATAAATGATTTGGATGGAGGGCTATATTGTCTAGTTTAGCATGAGAGACAGTAGATACTTGAATATTTATTCCACTCGCTTTTATAGGTACAATGCCAAATAATACTTTACTCATCATGATAATTACGCAAATAATATTAAAGGTAGTATATGAAATAATTATTTTACCTATTACAATATTTGTTACAAAAAAAACACAGCAACATGAAAATCTTTTAAGATACGAAAAATAATTTAATAATTCTGTTCTCTCAGCATAGCTTCAGGTCGATTTGTGTAAGAAATCTTTTGATCCAGGGTCTTAATTTCTATTATATCTTCCTCATCCAAAACAAAATCAAAAATTTCAAAATTTTCTTTCATTCTTTCAATATGAGAAGTTTTTGGGATAGCTACCACATTATTTTGAATAAAAAATCTGAGCATGACTTGAGCAACAGTTTTATCATATTTTTTAGCAATCTTTATCAAAACTTCATTTTTAAATAATCCAAATTTTCACGCTCATAAAGGACTCCATGATTCATGAATACAATTATAATTTTCCAAGAAGTTATGCATTTTCCATTGTTGCCACATAACGTGAGTTTCAATCTGATTTACAACAGGTTTTATTTCGCAGTTGTCATAAATCTCCAAAAACTGTTCTTCATTAAAATTTGATAGTCAAATAGCTCTACATTTTCATTGTTTATAAGCCGTTTCTAGTGCTTTATAGATACTTACATTATCTCATTTTGGTCGATGAATCAATACCAAATCGAAGTAATCATATCAGAATTTTTGTAATGATATGTCTATTCACTTCAGAGTATTTTCATATCATTTAGTTATCAATTTCGTAGTTACAAAAAACTCTTTTCTATCTATTCATGATGACTTGATCGCTTGTCAAACTCATCTTTCATTTTCGTAGTATTGAGCAGTGTCTATATGTCTATATCAAGTTTTGATTGCATCCAAAACTGTATACTTAGCCTCATTAGGAGAAATTTTATAAACTCAAAATCAAAGTATTGGAATTTGAATTCAGTTGTTAAGATTGATATATTGCATTAATAATTATTGTAATCAAAATTTTTTCCTAAGATAATTTGCCAATTCTTCATACTTTTTCTGTTCTGCATATCAAGCAAATTTCCATGAATAACTAAGCATATCTACTACACTTTGATAAACTTTTTTGGCTTGTTCTGGCTCTAATTTTCTGGCATCAGGGTAACTATTTCTTAATTTCTTGGCATAATCAGCACTCATATCCTGATACTTTGATGGTAGATCTCCCCAAGTGGAAGTAAGTACAGCAATTACAGCATTTACTGCTTTCAGAGTCCTGATTTTGTTAATTTCTTCTTTATTACTAAGTCTATCATAATTTTTATTAGCTTTCGCTTTGCTATAATCTTTGGTAAAAAGACTTAATTTTCACACTCATTTGAAATGTTCTTTCCGATATTTATCAATTTTACTTATTTGAACTTTTTTTCATGAGGCCCCTATCATCTCATTATTTCACATATAGAAAGCTACATGAGTAATCTCATTTTTTGATTCATAAGTATTCTTGTAAAAAAGCAAATCTCAGACTTCAGCTTTTGATAAATCTGTGTGCATATTTCATGTGGATGAAAATTGTTCTCCCTGCATAGCTGAATTTCTCTCCACAGTTATTCATACATTTTCCAATATAACTTGCACAAACCTGCTACAATCTGTAGGATCTCATGGCAAGTTACCATTTCCTCCAAATTGATAAGGACTATCTAAAAAAAGTTTTGCAATTTTGATTATTAAATCGCGATCTTCCGCAGTTATTTTTGTAGCCATATTTAATTATTTAAATTTTAAAACCATCATAAAACTATCAGTATTTTCGCAAAAATCAAGCATAACATACATATCCTTCAAGATATTTTATTGACTTTTTTAGATGTTTTTGTATAATCTAAATACTATGTATTATACATTTATATAAAACATAAAATTAATGGAAACAAAAGATTTTTTGAAAAATTTTAAAGGATTCTCTGTTCAAGACTTTGAGGATCTTACTTACGCAATGATTAAGCCGGACGCTGTCTCTGCGAAAGATGAAATTATTCGTGACATTGAGAGTAGGGGATTCAGCATTTTATTCCAACATGAGTACCAATTCTCAAAGGAACTTGCCGAAAATTTCTACTCCGAACACAAAGGAAAGGGGTTCTATGACCGTCTTGTTGATCAAATGACGGCAGGTCCTGTTGTTGTTCTCATTCTGAAAAAGAAAGGGATTATCCCTTGCTACCAGCTGTGGAGAGATGAACTTGGAGCAACAAATCCAGCAAATGCTATAGAAGGAACTCTCAGAAATACTTATACACAGAAGTTATTTGGTGGACCTGAGGCATATGCTGAGGGAAGAGCAACAAATTGCTTTCATGGAGCAGATAGTATAGCCTCTGTTATCAGAGAGTCAAACCTTGTTCTCTACGACATTGTTATGTCGTAAAAATTGCATCTTGAAAATGGCTATAAGGTATTACTTTGTAGCCATTTTTGTTTTTCTAAAAACCATCACTTGCAAAAAAAGATGGGAATTATACAATGAATAAATATTTATTTCTGAGATAGAATATGTTCCAATATTTTCAGTGAAAAGTGGAAAAGAAAGGCTGAATTACATTATTGATTCATGATTTTATCGGGATTCAGGTTTTTTATGCTTGAAGAAAGTCTGAATGAGAATTTTATCTTTTTCCATTCTATGACGAAAATAAAAGAACAGTTCAATATTTTGCATTCGATACACTGGAGCAGAAACAATTATTTGAGCAATTCTTGAAAGTAAACGGAATTTGAAGTAAAACAGCGTTTCAGCTAGCACAAACTCCACAAGAAGAAATTTCAAACGCAGTCAAAAACATGGATGTAAAATTCTTTCAATCTATTCCGTGAATTGGACCAAAATGAGCAAAAAAAATCTTACTTGAACTTAAGGATTCACTCAATGCTAACGAATTATCATCTCTCGATGTGGATCAGAAGTTATTCAAAGATATCGTAAAATCTATGCGTTGATTATGATACGAAGCAGAAAACGTGAAAAAAGTTTTGCTTACATATAAAGAGCCTATAACAAAAGAGGAGATGCCAGAAATTATTAAACGAGTTATATCACAACTTTAAAAAATCAGACCATTCGACATGTTTCAACTCAAATCGATATTAAATACATACTGAACCAAAGTAAAATACGCATTATGAGTAATTTTTTTTGTAGTTATGATTTTTGCTGTTAGAACATATGTGAACTATTTAGCAGTGGTGGATTCAATTGAAACCGTAGACGCAAGAACAGCTGCTGTTCAAAACGAAATGGATTATGCTGAAAATTTTCAGAAAAAATATTTGGCATCAGATTATGGGTATCTTTTCCTAGCACATGATAATTCAATGATTTTTAGAGGGGAGGAGATTATACTTTTCAAATCATCTGGAGATGTAGTAGAAACGTGATTTAATGTAGATCTAACACATATCCCATATCGTCCAACGGAAGAAGAACAGAGAAAGATGATGGAACCAACAAAGGCATGGAATTTATATCTCAGTGAAACTTGGTCTAAAATAAAATAATTTAATATTTCACAAAAATATAATGCTGACTACATTCTCGATATTCTGGATATTAAACGTATTTTATCAGGTTATATCTACGTTTTTTGTTTACGGAATTCGTTTATGTGAATCGTCATACCCAGCATTAATTCGTGAATGAATATGGTTATTATTCCTTTTCGTAGTTTTGATTTTGTGATATAAAAAATTCAAACCATACTGGAAACACTGGAAAAAAGTTTGGATAGTATTTATAATCTTAATCATTGTTTCAGTCTTATTTTCTCTATTAAAACACGTATCACGAAGTAATATGTTTGTCTGAATTAAATACTGATTCCGATGGACATTTATCCTAATCTCAGCGAGTTTTTTCGGATATGTAATTTCAGAGAAATGGCAAAAATCTAAACTAATTCAAATTCTTCCACGAGTTTTAGTTTGAATCGTTTGAGCGGGATTCTTGTGGCAATGAGCCAAATTATTACGACCAGACTTTTTCTATTCTTTATGATACGGAGGATTAGACGACTATTCATACGGAGAAAATCCACCTATATATTATCTCACATGATATGAATGAACTTTACGCCGGCAATGATTCTTCTCATGACCAAATAATTACTGATATTTCTTGGTGGCATTTCTTCCACTTGTTTGGCGATTTTTCACGAGTAAAATCAAGAAAAAAGAAGATACAGTTCTATCAATTCTTGCTTTGGTGATCTGGATGGCATGAATGGTAGCTACACTTTCTCGTGCAGTTTTGGTTTGAATGGTGGTAGTTTTCGTAGCTCTATATTGGAAACAATTAAAATCAAAAAAGAGATGGTTGCTCCGATGAGGAATCTGACTTTTGATTGCTATAGCTGTATTATCAGTTCTCAAACGAGAATCCACAGTCGGGCATATCACAAGTAAATTATCCACAATTCCAGAAGTAATTTCTGAGCCACTTTGACACGGACTTTGAAGTTCAGGACCAGCGGTTCACTATGAATGAAAATATCTACCAGAAAATTATTTCTTACAAATAATGCTTGATATAGGAACTGTTTGATTCTTATTCCGAGCATTTATGCTAATGTGTTTGCTTTTGATTCAGTATAATGTGAATAGATTAACTAAATGAAAACTGACTAACGAGGAGGAATATCAGCTTCAGATACTGTATAAATTACAAATCTGATTTTTCGCTTTATTCATCATGTGATTATTCTTGCATGTATTTGAGGATAGTATGGTAAATTATTTATTCTTTACGATATATGGAATCGTTTTATGAAGTTTGAGTACAAAGCTGAAAGGGAAATTATCTTGGAAAGAAGTTTTAGAGCAGAATAAAGATTTGCATTAAGAGTAAATTTGCTCCTTTTTAAAGGAGCTGGCGCGTAGCGACTGAGGATTTTAAAATCTCCCACCGCAAGCGGTCCCCCCTCTTTAAAAAGAGGGAAAATAGAAAATTAAACATGAAAAAAACTCTGATTTTGGAAAATTTCACGTTTTTTTGTTTTGTAAATTTTCAATTTGCTTTTTGGGTAAATAATTTTATAAAGTAAGAGCTTACGTTTATACTATTGTGTATCTTTTAAGAGAAAGAAGGCATTTTGCGATATCTTTCGCAATTTGTCTTCTTGAAGGATATTTTGTAGTATAGGCGTAAGCAACCTGAAGGTGTCGTAAAGTGCCTTTTTAATTACGATATCCAGGTTACGCTTTACAACCTGTTTTTTCATAAATGGCAAAAAAGGAAGTCAAAACAGATGAATTTGTCAGAAATCTTTTGAAAGATGCTAATATACATTATACAGAGCAATGAAGTGATGTAAAAGAAATAAACGAGGCTCTAAAAACAGCATCAAAAAAATGAACATGAAATGTTTGATTTCCAGAATATACGGCGGTTGTCCATGATTTTTTGTTGGTTATAGAAGATAAATCAGATTTGAATAAACATATTAAAAAGGAAAATGATTTGATTAGTCAGAAAACAGAAGATGTGTGTAATTATGCGGTAAATTGAGCATTATTTTATGCAAAACACTTAGCTAAAAATACAAATTTTAGGAAAATTCTAGCATTTTGAATATCATGAGATGAAAAAAGACATATAATATCTCCAATTTATGTTGATGAAACTGAATATTATAGAGAATTGCCAGATGTAGAAACTTTTTTGAATTTCAGCGAAAAAAATATTGAAGAATATTATGTAAGTGAAATCTTGTGAGAAAAAACGGATATTGAAAAAGATTTGGAAGAATTATTAGCAGATGCAAAGGAACTTCATGAAGATTTGAGAAACTATTGAAATATGAGAGATGCAGAAAAACCTTTAGTAGTTTCATGAATTCTGTTAGCATTAAGAGAAAAAGAGGCTAAAAACTTTTCAATTGATATGTTAAGTTGAGATAAAACT
>Ga0310691_10001399_pt1 | contig 36941 bp, 37 predicted proteins | sample 176DNAGHGlowgp2_FD_203887 | JGI IMG/M metagenome (GOLD analysis project Ga0310691, IMG submission 203887) | Sheep rumen microbial communities from Palmerston North, Manawatu-Wanganui, New Zealand - 1766 DNA GHGlow gp2 (v2) (version 2) | ecosystem: Host-associated > Mammals > Digestive system >... | reverse complement strand
AAGCATAAAGTCCGTTTCCAAGTTTGCGGATAAGACCGCTGCGCATCATAAGCTGATGGCTTGCAATAACTGCGTCGTTTGGAGCTTCACGCAGTGTAGAGATAATTGTTTTTGTAGCTTTCATAGCCTACTATTTTAGTGTAAATGAGGATAACGGGCAATACGTTGTGTCATTGCGAGGAGTGCAGTGCCGAGGGGCGGCAGGCTCATATTACTTCGTCATTGCGAGGAGCCCGTAGGGCGACGTGGCAATCTATTGTATGGATTGCTTCGCTGCGCTCGCAATGACGGAGATATTAACTCGCAATGACGTTATTTTTTAAGTACACAGATAATTTTGTCAGAGTCGTTTGTGTAAGGAGTCTTCTTGTAATCGTTGTAGAATTCAACTGATGAATAGCCTACTTCCTTTGCATAAGAACGGATTGTTTCCATACTGATTGGGCAGACAAGTTCGTCTTTTACTTCATCAATCACTTTTCCGCCGGCAGTAACAACATGCTGGAAAAGCTTATACTGAACAGAATCGGAATTTTTGATTACAGAAGAATACAAGGTTGCGCGCTCTGCTTTTTTAGGAGGCAGCTCAATCTTTGTTTCAGAGAAATCATATTTAGAGAAGTTTAAGATATCAAGAACAAGGTAGCCGCCGTCAGAAAGAAGCATTTTAGAATCAAAAAGGAACTTTTTGATAAGGGCGCGGTCTTTCATAAAGATAATGCGGTAACAGAGACAAACGACAACATTAAAAAAGTTTTTACCAAGATAGCGGGCAATATCTGCCGGATTCAAATTGAATACATGGGCTGGGTTTTCCTTATTTGCCTGACGTGTATTTGCAATCTGAACAAACTCTGCAAAAGAGTCTGTAAGAGTTACATCGTGTTTTTCCTGCAGCTTTTCCGAAAGTAATGCAGGCCCGCACTCTACGCTTAAAAATTTAGCCGGAGCCGTAAACTCATCTCCCATAGCCGAGAAAAATTCATACTGATTCGGTTCAATAGGGAAAAAATCTTCGTAATAGTCTGTCCACTTCTTAATGTAAATCATAGTACTATCTATTATAAATCATAACAGAAGAAATTCAAGTTTTTCGTAAGGCTAGTTAATCTTCCAGCGGTTGCCGTCGCGGTAGAAGCGTTTTGCGTTTACCTCGAGGAGGCGGCCGTCATCTCCAAGCATACGAACCATTGAAGTAAGAGGGTTAACCTCTGTAATGCGGAAATCAGTTCCATCATAAGAAAGTCTAACGCCCTCATTAGGAAGACTCTTGCGGGCTTCGTTGTACCAGTCGTATTCGTAAGAAAGACAGCAAAGCAGGCGGCCGCACTGACCGGAAATCTTCATAGAATTCAAAGAAAGGTTCTGGTCTTTTGCCATTTTGATGGAAACCGGACGCAGCTTATCAGATACTCCATGACAGCAGAATGGACGGCCACAAACTCCGAGTCCTCCGGTAATGCGGGATTCATCGCGAACACCAATCTGACGGAGTTCAATTCTCATCTTGAAAACAGAAACCAGATCTTTTACCAGCTCTCGGAAGTCTACACGGCTGTCAGAACTGAAGAAGAAGAGAGCCTTCTGTTCATCAAACAAAAAATGTGTTTCAACAAGCTTCATATCGAGCTTATGGTATGCAACCTTCTCCTTGAAAATCGGGAAGGCATCTTTTTCTTTTTGAATAAGCTCGCTGCGGCGCTTGAGGTCTGCTTCAGAAGCCTTTCGGTCAATAGTTACAATATCAGATTGTTTTATTCCTATAGGTTTTTTTGCAACTCCGAGAACACGGGCCATGTCTTTGCCATAACGGGTTGGAACAATCACAAAGTCACCGGCGGCAATCTGCATTTTGCTGTCTGGAGTTTTGGCATAAAGAGTTTCGCAGGAATAGTCGAGTTTAAGATGATAAAGCGGATAATCAAAAACAAGGTTTTCTGACGCCGCTACATCAATATCATTATCTTCGAGAGACGAAAGGTTTTCGTTCTCATCATCTATATCTGTTTCAAAAATATCACTCATAATAATTCAGTATACCTCACGATTTATGAAGACATCAAGTCTACGATGAGACCTTTTATTTCATTTACCTGTGCAAGAATCTGCAGATTATTCATTTGATTGGAAAGAGTTTCGCGTGCCAGTTCATCAAGCTTTTTATTGATTACATCAATTTTGAAACGGGTCTCGGTAGTTTTAGGGCGAACATTATAATCAGAAAAATAAAATAATCTGGATGGAGGCAGCTGGCCTTTTTTAGGGCGGAGCTGCTGCTTGTGATTTTTAACCTCGAAATTATTATTTACTATAAAGGTTATAAATTGTCGTACCGAGGTTTTGAATTGATCCAGATTTTCCTGAGTCTGTTCTTCCGAAAAATCATTCCCTGCCATAGAAACTGCATCTGCAAGAAAAACTGCCGCTTCGTCGATAGACATTGCAGCAACTTCAGGTGGAAGATTTAAGCCTTCGGTAACAAACTGGGATTCTTCGGCTTCTTCGCCCTGCATCAGTTTAGCAAAGCTAACCTTTTTACCGCCGGCCTTTTTAACTTCTTCTTTTTTTGTGTTACGTTTTATAGCTTCATTAGAGGCATTCTGAACACCAGAGTAATAATAATTTGTGCCCAGAGAATCAATTTCAGCCATTTACAGAATTACCTTTTCTTTGATTGCCTTTGACTGAAGGTATTCACCGGAAGTCTTTCCGAATTCAGCCTCGTCTTTAATTGAAATACAGTGTCCGTGAATAATTGCAGAACCATCAACCTGAACCTTTCGGGAAATAACATCACCGATTACTGCAGCTTCTGCAAGAATCTTTACGCTTTCGTTTGCCGTAATATTTCCTTTTATGATTCCACCGATAATTACAGATTTAGCAGTAAGGTCTCCGTGGATTCTGGCATTTTCGCCTACGATAACATTTCCGTCAGTTTCAAGGTTGCCGTCGATATCACCATCAATACGGATAAATCCGTTAACCTTCATATTACCGGAAATTGCAGAGCCTTTTCCGATTATTGTGTTTATGGAGATGTCATCTACTCGTAAAGCCATAGAAACCTATTTTGAAAAATTGATGTTTATGTATTTAGCAGGATCTACTACATCAGAACCGATATGAACCTCGTAGTGAAGGTGTGGACCTGTTGAAACACCGGTGTTACCAATTGCTCCGATAATCTGTCCCTGGCTTACAGCCTCACCTTTTTTAACTCTTGCATACTGGAGGTGTGCATAACGTGTATACATACCATGATTATGTTTAATGATTACGTAGTTACCAAAGCTGTTGTCAAAACCTACTGTTACAACCTGACCAGATGCTGTAGCAAGAACTGCATCTCCAGAACGCCAGGTAGAGAAGTCCATACCCTTGTGAATGTACCAGCTTCCGTTGAGCGGGTGAATATTTGGACCAAAGGCCATTGAAATATGATAGTTAGGATTTTTAACCGGACAAATACTTGGGATTTCTGTAAAGAGGTTTTGCTGAGTCTTAAGCATTTTTCCAATCTGTTCGATAGGCTTTACAGCATCTTCAAGATAGCTTGTAAGTTCTTTTACATCTGCAACTTCTTTGAGGGAGCCCTGAGTAACTTCTGTTGTATTGAACAAAGCAGAAAGGTCTCCGTTAGAAGCTGATGTTTCTGAATTATTTGTAACCTGGTCAATTCCAAGTAAAGAAAGGCTCTGTGAAAGTGATGACTGGAAACGTTTTGCAGCCTGGAAGAGGTTTGCGTTTTCATCACGAAGTTCGTCGAGGCTGGCAAGTGTTGCGCGGTTCTGTTCTACGAGAGAAGAGATTTCCATGTTTGCAGAAATAGAACGTCTGTTATAATAGAAGAATGATGCAAGAATACCGATAGTAACAAGAACTCCAAGCAGAAGTGCAAAAACATTTGTCTGGAAGTTGATAACCTTACTCTGAGAGTGAGGTACAATCATGATGGTAAGCTTGCTGTCAAAAACCTTGAAGATACGCACAAAGAAGCCACCGATTTTATGCGTAAAAGCACCGAATCCATGGCTTACATTTGAGGCTACCTGTTTTTCAAACTTCTTTAAAGCTTTCTGAGTTTTTGACATATTCGTAAAATTATACCATATAGCGTTGAATTAAGTCAAACGCTCTTCCTCCTTTCATATTATCGGCATGTTTTTTAAATTTGACGATAAATCATTCTAGTGTTATATTTAATATACATATATCTCATCTTTAGGAAGAATAAGCCATGAAGTTTTTTGATACTCACGCTCACATCGGGCTGATATACGATGATCCTATTGAGCAATTGCGCGTAATTCAACAGGCAAAGCAGGCAGGAGTTGCCCGCATTGTCAGCATTAATAATAGTCTCTATGATTTTAACAAGGTTTATCCTAATTTAAAATCTATTTCTGGAATTTACCATGCTGTAGGGGTTGCTCCATCAGAAGTTACAAATCCGGGCCAGGATTGGATTAACACAATTGAAAAGTCTCTTTCTCTGCCTAATGTTGTCGCAGTAGGCGAAACAGGTCTGGACTATTTTAAACAGTTTGGTGATAAGAGAAGCCAGATTGAGCTCTTTATTACTCAGCTTGAAATTGCACAGAAGCATAATCTGCCTGTAATCATTCATAACCGTGATGCAGGTAAGGACCTTTATGATGTTCTTACAGAACGTATGCCTGATGCAGGTGCTATTTTGCACTGTTATTCTGAAGATGCCGCCTTTGCAAAAAAGTGTCTCGACAAAAATATCTGGTTCTCTTTTGCAGGAAACTTGACTTACCGCAATGCCCGAAACCTTCATGAAACAGTTTTGAACATTCCGGTAGACCGCATATTGATTGAAACTGAAAGTCCGTTTATGATTCCGGCTGAATTCCGTGAGAAAAAGCGAACTATGCCGGCTTATCTGCCTTCTACAGCCCGCTTCCTTGCAGAAATGCTGGATATGGATCTTGAGGCATTGAGCGAGCAGCTGTGGAAGAACAGCTGTAAAGCATTTAATTTACCGGAATGAGTCTTTACCATCCCGTAAAAATCGGAAATGTAGAATTAAAAGGAAATCTCTTTCTTGCGCCGGTCGCAGGTTACAGCGACGCGGCCTTTCGTTCTGTCTGCATAGAAAACGGAGCCTGTTTTACCTATACTGAGATGGTAAGTGCAGAGGCTCTGGTTCGTAAAAACCTTAAAACAGAAATCCTTATGCGTCGTGCCTATAACGAAAAGGCATATTCTGTACAGATTTTTGGCGGCGAGCCGGAAATTATGACAGATGCAACTCATATTGTTCTCGAAAAAACAGGCTGCGAGGTTATAGATATTAACTGCGGCTGTCCTGTGCCTAAGATTATTAAAACTGGCGCGGGTTCGGCACTTACCCGTGACCCGGACCGCTTGTACAAGGTTGCAGAAGCGGTTGTGAAAGCGGCCGGTGGCAGACCGGAAGAAGGCGGCGTTCCTGTAACAGTAAAAATCCGTTCTGGCTGGGAGTCTAAACAGATGACCTGGCGGGAAGCGGCTCAGGCTGCTTTAGATGCCGGGGTTAGCGCGATTACGATTCATCCGCGTACCCGCGCGCAAGGTTACGAAGGTCATTCGGACTGGGGCATTATGAAGGGGCTTGTTGAGCTGGTTCGCGAGTGGGAAAGCCGTGAGCCTGGCCGCCACGTTCCTGTTTTTGGCAGCGGAGACCTCTTTAAGCCAGAGGATGCTAAGGCCATGCTGGAAGAGACCGGGGCCGACGCGGTGATGTTTGCGCGCGGTGCTATGGGCAACCCTTTTATATTTCGGGATGCCACAGATTTGCTGACAAAAGGAAGTTATGAACCTCTTCCACCGGAAGAAAGGGTAAAAACAGGTTTTGCAGAACTCGAACGTCTTGTAGCAGAAACAAGTGAACAGCATGCCTGCCTGGAAATGCGAAAGCGCTTTGCTGCCTATTCAAAAGGAATATCAGGTGGGGCAGCCCTTCGTGCCAGAATAGTTCATGCGTCTACCGTTCAGGATTATAAAGACATCTTTTCTCAATTCATTTGCTAATTTCCCGTTTCTCTGTTAAAATATTTGCGTAAAAATGGGATTTATAAAAACAATTTCAGAATTATTCGAATCAATTTTTAAGCGTTCCTCGCCAGAAGTACAAAAAAAGCAGCAGATGAAAAAGCTGGAACAGGAAATAAGAGAGTTTCAGCCTGCAATTTGTCGTAACGGTATGCTGCTTCCGAATTTTGGAGAGGCCATTTTTGCACTTTATAAAAATACCCGTCCTTTAGACAATCTCTTTTCTGTAACTGTAAGTCAAAATGATATTCAGCGTCAGCGTCGTTTTGAAGCTCAGCTTATTGTAACGGGCTATCCGGCTGAAGATCAGGAAACCCTTAACTCACTTTCGTTTGAAAATAGAAAAGCTGATGTTCTTGCTGAAGGTCAGAATCCAGACAGGGTTTATATTCATCAGCGAAAAGAACTCGAGCGTTTGATTAAAGCCCTTAATACAGACGGATTTAAAAAGATGGATGCAGATTTACTGCAGCTTCGTCAGCTTGTTGAATTCTGTCATTATAATTACACTCCTTTCCTTCAGGCTTTTGATACTAACTTTATTCCGGCTGATTTGATGTATAAGCCTTCTTACCGTGAAATATCTCTTTCTACGGCGCAGAACCTTCTTGAAGATCTATATTTTCAGGCGAGCGGCCTTCAGATTACAACTTCTACGGCAGATGCTGTTATTGCTCTTGCCCAGCTTCGTTCCGGAAGTGATCTTTCTGAAACAGATCGGCAGGCATATCTTGGAAATCTCAAAAAAATTAACTATATAATTACAAAGATTCTGAATCCGGAAAAACTTAAGGCTCTTATTCGTCTTTGCCGTCAGGATCTGGCTTATGAGCCTGGTATAGCAAAATATACCGGTTCTCCACGTCAGGATTTTGCAAATATGCTTCAGTCCCGATTTGATTCTGACGAGCAGCGCATTAAAACTGAAATTCAGGATGAAACAATTTCAGATGAAGTTTCAGCTCTCTTCCCGGAGATTCCTCTTGAAGATGTAGGCGTTTATAATCAGACCTATAATAATCTTTTGCAGTCTGAAGTTTCCATGTCTTTCAAATGGATTCTTCCAATGCGAATCTTAAAAACCTTCCTCAAACATTATATGCCGGAAGGAGCTAAGGCTCTTCTTAATGATATTGTAATAGAAGGTTTCTTTAATAATCCGGCCTATAAATCAAGTTTTTCATCAATTGTATTTGCGGCAATAAATGCAGATAAAGATATTGTAGACTTCGAAGAGTCCTTTGGTGCAGATAAAAAGCACAGTATTGCCGTTCTTGAAAGCTATATTAAAGACAGTAAAAAAGATAAAGACTTTTTCAAAAAACTTGAAAAAATGGTGCAGTCTATTAATGACGATGCCCATAAGGTTTTGCAGACAGAGTGTACAAACCTTTCTTCTTTAAGCCGTCAGTTAGGAGAACTCCTTGCAGATGCTAAAAAACCTTCGAGTGAAATAATTTCAAATCTTAAAGTTCTCATGATGTCTTCTCGTAACAGGGATAATACAAACTTCCTGGAATCTAATTACGAAAAATGGAATATATTTTTTGAAATTATGAAAAACTATGTTATTATTAATAGTGGTGATATAAAGCATGAGTAAAAAGAAGATTTTCGAAAGCAAAGAATCCTCTCAAAAACAGCAGGTACTGGAACAGACCATTCAGTATGAAAAGAAGATATATGATCTGGAACAGCTTCTTGATATTGCTAAGTCTTTCTGTCAGAATCTCGATTTCAGTAATCTTCTTGAATCTATTGTTTATATCTGTATGGCGCAGATGCATGTTCTGGGTGCCGAAATTTTTGTCCGCGACTTAATCACCAACGAAAATTTCATTCTCGAAACTTCTAAAGACTTCCTTTCTGAAAACAAGGTGATGCTTCCTGTAAGTACACCCATTGCAACTGTATTAAATAAAGAAAAAAGACCACTTACTTTTGAAGAACTTAAGAAAAGTTGTGGAGACTGTCCTCATATTTCAATTCTTGAATCTTTGAATCCTACTCTCATTGTTCCTCTTATTCAGAAAAATCACTTGAATGGTATGCTGATTTTGCAGGAAAGAATTGCAATTGAAGATGATGCAACTTATTCTGAGTATGAAATAAATCAGATTATGTCTATTGCAGGCCTCGCTTCTGTGGCAATTAATAATGCGGCTCTTCTGGAAATGTCTTCTACAGATATGATGACACACCTTAAGCTTAAGTATTATTTCTTTAATCTTCTTACAGAAGCTATAGATGCAGCCTTCCTGAATAAGCAGCATGTTGCCGTTATTATGTTTGATATTGATTTCTTTAAGAAATTTAATGATACCTATGGTCATGAATGCGGAGACTTTGTACTTAAAAGTGTTGCAGATCTTATCAGAAAGAATCTTCGTGAATCTGATGTTGCAAGCCGTTACGGTGGAGAAGAGTTTACCTGTCTTTTGATGGAGGCAGGTAAAGATGAGGCAATGGTTGTTGCTGAAAGAATCCGCTCAACAATAAATGAGCACGATTTTGTTTATAATGACCAGCACCTGCATGTAACAATTTCCGGTGGTATTTCTGTTTTTGATGCAGAAACAAATCTGGTAAGCTCACCAAACGAATTTGTAAATCAGGCAGACCAGGGCCTTTACATGTCGAAAAATAACGGAAGAAACCGCGTAACTTACTTTGATCCTAAAAGCAAGGCTGCGCTGAAGGCTGCAAATGCCAAAAAATAGATTTATTCTCAGACGTCCTTTTCCCTATACATACAGACGATATGCTCTTTTTATCATCCTCATAAATTTTATTATTTTTGGTATAAGATTTGTGTATCCAAACCTCGCTGAATATGTTCATTACTATGGTGCGATGAATCCGATTCTGGTGGAGCATGGACATATGTACTGGCAGTTTTTTTCTTACATGTTTTTGCATCAGAATTTTCAGCATGTTTTTTTTAATATGCTTGCTCTGCTGATATTCGGAATAGGCTTTGAAAAGGCTGTGGGTAGCCGGGAGTTTCTGCTTTTCTATCTGATTTGCGGAGCTTTAAGCGGCTTTTTCTCTTTCCTTGTATACAGATTTACCGGGCAGAACAGAGTTTTTCTGCTTGGTGCCAGCGGCGCGGTTTATGCTGTGCTTTTCGCCTATGCAGTTTTCTTTCCGCGTTCTGTGTTTTTTATATGGGGAATAGTTCCTGTGCCGGCTCCACTAATGGTATTCATTTATGCACTGATTGAAATTGGAAGCCAGCTTTTTGGAAGAGGCTCGAATGTTGCTCATATGACCCATCTATTCGGCTTTTTTGCAGCCTGGCTTTATTTTGTGCTTAGAATGGGAATTCACCCGATAAAAATATGGAAAGATACATACAGAAGATAAAATCCGGAGCACTGGTAAAAACTCTTTTTATGCTGATTTTTCTGACCGGTATAATAAGTCCGCTTTTTTCGCAGACTCCTTCAGTTATACGAAATATCAGATTACCCCTCTGGGCAGAGCTTGATGCTTACCCTGGACTTGAGCTTTCTGAAGAAGACGGCGAAAGAAAGGACTGGAGTCAGTTTGCATTTCCGGTTTCTCAAATGCACAAAATTGCTCCCTTTATTATAAACGGTATGGTTTACGGCTGGAACTTTGTTTATGTTCCATACGATAAGGCCCGCGGAGTAGAAGAGTATCTTGAAATTACAGAAATTGTTCCTGCAGATGTAATTCGGGGTGGAATAAAATATTCTTCTCCCTGGATTGAAAATAATAATTTGAATGCCTGGGTTGAGTATGTTCGTACTGATTCCCAGGTTCAAAGCTACAATCTCTGGGCTTCTATACAGAACCCGGTAATTGCCGGCCTTGGTTATGGCTCTGTGGAAAAGGGTTTTGAAGGGATAGAGGAGGCTGCCAGGGAATCTTTAAAGGCTGCCATAAGAAATCATTACAGAAAAACAATAAAAAACAAGCCGAAAGAGATAACGGGCTCAGTTTTAATCAGAAAGTTTCCGACTCTGGGGATTGATTCAGGACGATATGTAATAAATCTTGATTTTTTCCTAGAATGCGGTAGAATAGTAGAGTATAGTGTTTACTAGAGAGGTGATTTTATGAAGAAGATATTAACTTTGTTAGCAGTTTTTGCAGTTTTGACTACTGCAGTGTTTGCCGCTCCATATGGAGATGATTTTGCTGAAAGAGAAAAATATGATGCTGAAAAAACAACTACAAAGACAATTGTACCGGAAGATCAGCATTGTACAGATAAGAACGGAAAGGTTTGGATTGAGTACACACCTATTCATGATGAGCTGCGTATTTATTATGAAACACTTTATGTTACTTTTGATAAGGGTGAAGCAATGAATACCGTAATGGCATGTCTTCAGGACTTCCTTAAGGAATATAAATATTATACTTATGAAGGAACAACTGAAAACGGAAAACGCTATTACAATTATAAATATATGGAAGATGATAAGGTTAAGTACTTTAAGGATGACCGCAAGCAGCGCAAGGCTATGTATTCATCTCATATAAAATTAATTCGCTAACCTATTTAGTATTTATTGAAAATATTGTAAAATAAGGACTGCTTGTTGACAGTGGTTTCGATACACGCCTTGCGGCGCACTCAACCACCAGACTACTAAGCAGTCTTTATTTTTTTACAGGACATATAAAAATGGACGTTAAGAACATCATTAAAAATCTTCATCCGCTTGAAATTAAGGTTTTGTTGAAGTATTCAGGACAGGATGAACTTACATCAGAAAAACTCCAGAAGGAATTGGAATATAAGGAAGGTCATGCAAATCAGGCCTTTTCATGGCTTTCCGGAAAGGAGCTTCTAAAAGAAATCCGCCGTACTCCACACACATTCTTTGAAATTACAGAAATGGGCCGCAAGCTGGCAGAAACCGGTACTGTAGAAGAGCGCATGGTAAACTTCCTTAAGGATAAGGGTGCTCATACTATGCCGGAAATTGCTGCAGGAATTGGTCTTGAGCAGAAGGATGTTGGTTCTGCTTTTGGTCCTCTTGTAAAAGACGGCGTTCTTAAAATGAATGCAGAAAAGAAGGTTGAATACACCGGTGCAGCTCTTCCTGAGCGCATTAAGGCAACTATGGACCTTGTAAAAAAGGCTATCGCTGCTGAAGGTGGCCTTCTTAATAAAGATGATTTAAGCGCTGCTGAAGCTTCTGCTATGGAAGGTCTTGCTAAAAAGCGCGGTGCTGCAGATTCTCCTTTCAAGATGATTGAGCGCGAGACTGTATTCTATAAGCTTCAGTCTGGTTTTGAACAGGTTCGCGATGCTCTTAAAAATGCCGGTGTAACTGGTAATGAAATTGGAGAAATCACTCCAAAAATGCTTGCATCTGGCGAGTGGAAGAACGGAACTTTCCGTGGTTACAACATTGCAATTCCACCTGCACGTATTATTCCTGGCCGCACAAACCCATACGTTCAGTTCCTTGAAAGCGTAAAAGACAAGCTTTGTTCTCTTGGTTTCCAGGAGTTTGATGGTCCGCTTGTAGAAACTGAATTCTGGAACGGTGATGCATTGTTCATGCCACAGTTCCATGCTGCCCGCGATATTCACGATGTATACCGCATTAAAAATCCTACACATGCAAAATTTATTGAAGAACCATATTTGAGCAATGTTAAGGCTGCTCACGAAACTGGTGGAAACACTGGTAGCCGTGGCTGGAACTACACATTCGATAACGAGTTCACACGCCGCCTTATTCTCCGCTCACAGGGAACTGTTCTTTCTGCACATCAGCTACACAAGGCTGAGGTTCCTGGCAAGTACTTTGGTATTGCCCGCTGTTTCCGCTACGACAAGGTAGATGCAACTCACCTTTCTGACTTCTATCAGACAGAAGGTATTATTGCTGGAAACGACGTAACACTGCGCGACCTTCTTGGTATGCTCAAGATGTTCGCAACCGAAATTGCCGGAGCAGAAGAAGTAAAATATGTTCCAGGTTACTTCCCGTTCACAGAGCCTTCTATCGAAGTTCATATCAAGCACCCTGTTTTGGGCTGGTTTGAACTTGGTGGTTCAGGTATCTTCCGTCCGGAAGTTACAAAGGCTATGGGGCTTGATTGTCCTGTTCTTGCCTGGGGTATTGGTATTGACCGCATGGCATTGATGGCACTTGGCTTGAACGACCTTCGCGAGCTATTCTGCGAGGATATTGAGAAAGTACGTCTTAGAAAAGCTAAGTTCTAGGATTAATAATAGAATGGATTGCCACGTCGCTGCGCTCCTCGCAATGACGTGGCTTAAGAATGGGTTGTTTCGTCATTGCGAGCGCAGCGAAGCAATCCATTTTTTATTTTAAACTATGCTTTAAAAAGATCTACTGTAGTGTTGAGAGCAGCGCGTACGTCGGCTACATCATCTTTGTTCAAAACGGCAATGCGGAAGATTGCAGATTCGAGCAGACCGTAGAGAGTGTCGTTTATAATCTTTACGTTGATTTCTTTGAATTCTTTAGCCTGAATACCTTTAATCAGAATTGTGCTTAAAAGGTGGCGCAGACGGATTACTCTGCGGCGGACTCTTTCGTTGGTATCAACTCCGGATTTTTTCAACTGCATAAGATAGTTGAGAAGAACGCTGAAAAGCTTTTTATTGTATTCGATAGAATCCGCAAGAGTTGAAAGCACTGCTCTGAGGGTTGCTTCGGAATTCAGGGAAGAGTCCATCATGATTTTTTTGAGGGATTCTTCCAGTTCAGAAAGTAATTCCTTAATGCTTCCTAAAAAGATTTCGTGCTTGTTCTTAAAGTAGATATAGAGAGTAGTGCGGGTTATTCCGCAGCGGTCGGCAATTTTCTGGAAGGTTGCATCTTCGTAGCCTTCTTCAATAAATACGTCGAGAGATTTCTGTAAGATTTCCTGCTTGCGTTTATCGTGCTCAACTACAATTGCCATTTAGCATATCTCCTTATCTTCTGTAAATATAGAATGAGGTATCAAGATTACCGGCCTTGAGTTTTTTGATGGCCGTAGTTTTGTGACCAAAGCATTCCTGGAAGTCTTCGTTTGATGTAATAATTCCTAAATCCCAGCCATTAAAATCTGTCCAGAGACTGGCCATATTTTTGTAAAGCTCGCGGGCCTGGTCTGCGTCTCCAAGGCGTTCGCCATAAGGTGGGTTGCAGAGAAGAAGACCTTCGTCATAAGGGGCTGCAAGGTCTGCAAAATCAGACTGAATAAAGTCCGGGCGTGGAATATGGGCACTTATATCAATTGATTTAAGGGCGCGGCCGGCCATAACACAGGCGTACTCGGCATTTTTCTTTGCCCGCTCAACTGCAGCGTTATCAATATCAGAACCGGTAATGCGAACTTCTACATCTGTGCGGATTTTTGCAGCTTCTTCTGCTTTTATTTCGGCAGCGCGTTTTTCGTTATAAATCGGAAGGTTTTCTAAGGCAAAGCGGCGGCCGAAGCCCGGGGCAACATTGAAGGCGTAAAGAGTTGCTTCAATTGCAATTGTTCCCGAACCGCAGAAAGGGTCGTGAAGGGGTGTCTTACGGCGCCACATCATTTCCTGAAGAAGGGTTGCGGCAAGGGTTTCGCGGAGTGGAGCAATACCGCCGTCTACACGGTAGCCGCGTTTGTGGAGAGGAAGTCCGGAAAGATCCAGAAGAACTAAAACCTTGTTTTCATCAACATAAACGCGAATATCACTCTGCTCACCGGATTCCGGCATAGATGACATTTTCCAGACATCACCCAGCTTAGAGTAAATTGCCTTATGAACGATTCCCTGAATTGAATGTTCAGAATTGAGTTTGCTTTTGTAAGTGCGGACCTTATCAACTACAATGCGGGAATCTTTATTAAGATAGTCCTGCCATGCAACAGAATAAGTTCCATCGTAAAGTTCATCAAAATTTAAAGCATCGTATTCTGCAAGCTGCAGGTAAAGACGGTCTGCTGTTCGTAAACAAAGATTTGCCTTAAAAAGAGCGTCGTCGTCGCCTGTAAAAGAAACGCGGCCTGGGGCATTGCCCTTGAGTTTATAACCTAAATGTTTGATTTCGTTGCCGAGAATTCGCTCGGCACCTACAGCGCATAATGCGACCAGAGTATTCATACTGGGTTAAAATACCATTTTAACAATTTTTGTTCAATTGTCATAATGGTGGCATTATGCTATGGAAGCCTATTTTACTCTGCGGCCGTAGTCCAAACCTGTAGTACCAGACTGAGAAGGAATGTTTACTATTTCTGCACTAGGATTAATAGTAAGAGGAGTAGGGTCGGTCCAGATAACTATTTTATTGAGTTTTTCTTCATCAGGTTTGCCATCGTGGTTAGTGTCATTGTTTTCCAGAATATCATTTGTGTCATCATCAAATATGGTTTTCTGGCCAACAATTCCTACGAAAGAAATATCTGTGTCAAGGAAGTCTGCAGGGAGCAAACTTCTTAATGCAATCTTTGTATTTTGAGTGAGGGCAGGAATTTCGAAAACCTGAGTTGATTCTCCGTTTGTAACAATAATCATAGGTTTGAAATTCTGGCTTGTGTATTCAGGGAATTCAGGTGCGACAATTGTACTGTTAATCAATAAAGTAAAGTCTGTTGGTTCGTATAACAAATCAAACAAATCTGTACCACTGGTTGTTCTGAAAGTTAAATTAACATTTTCTTCATAAGCATTATAGTTATCTTCAATATAGATTTTATCTGACCAGGCAGTATAGTAGTATTCTCCGTCTGTACAATAGCGTACTCTGTAATCATAGGCATGATTTTTTTTGATTAAACTGTCTATAAAAACGTAGTTTTTGCCGTCATTTCCGAGAGCCTGTGGATGATAAATAACTCCGATGTTTATATCTTCATCAAATTGTTTGTCGCGTCTATAAATATTAATATATTTTGTGCTGTTGCTTGTTTTTGGAATAATTAAAGTAACCTGATTTTCTGTGATATTTACACCTGGTTTATCAAGAAGATCTTCTTCTTCGGTCTTGAGTTTGCAGGAAAGAAGCGAGACTGCGATAAGTGCGAGAGAAATGTAAAAAAATGAAGTTCCCTTTTTCATATATAATACCTCATTATGTTATCGGCAGAAAAAGGGAACTTCTTTAGATTATTTTGCATCGGCAGCATGGGCTTCGCTGATAGCTTCCATAACTCCGTAATAGGCCGGCTTGCACTCAAAGTTTTTGCCCTTGAATAAAAGCGGATACTGAGTGTGCCCCTTATGCATGCTGTTGAGCCAGGTCCATTCGTCGCGGATTCCCCAGAGGGTTACCCCCTCAATTCCATTTTTGCCAGGCTGCTTACGGTTTCTGATGAACATTGCAAAATAATCGTGATAGCAGGCTTTAAGCTTCATGGCATTGTAGCTGGAAGCACCATTTGCTACATCCATTTCTGTAATCTGAACATTAATGCCTTTTGCGAGGAAATTCTGTACTGCTTTTTCAAAATCAGCCGGTGAATCATTAATACCTATGTGGGTCTGCATTCCTGCGGCGTCTATGCGGGCATCCGGAGCAGCCTGAATCGCGTCAATGATTTTACAGATGGCCTTGTTTTTATTTACTGAAGCACAACCGTAATCGTTATAAACAAGCTTTACATCCTTTGGAGCATATTTATTTGCGTAGCGGAAGGCATTTACAATAAAGTCTGCGTTCTGGTAAATTGCAAACCATTTGCTTGAGCTGGCATCGCGTAGGAAGTTGGTATTTGTTGCATTATCAGAAGCAGCTTCGTTTACAACGTCCCAGGCAATTACTATGTGTTCGCCCTTGTTGTTTTCTGCTTCCCATTTTGCAACATGGTCCATAACCGATTTTATGTACCATTCCATACGGGCATTCATTTCTGCAGGACTAGCCAGCTGGCTTTCGTTATTCCGGCTGAAGTTTTTCATAAAGAACCAGGCGGGAGTCTGGCTGTGCCAGACAAGGGTGTGGCCACGGAGTTTTAAGCCCAGCTTTTTCATATCAGAGAGAATGTTGTCCATCTGTTTAAAGTTTGGCATGTCGGCTGGAACTTCGTAGCTTTTTCCGTCTTCTGCCTTAAAGTCTGTAAGCTTGTTTGGCTTAGCCCAGGCAAAAATAAAATCCGGTTTGAACTCATTTTCCATAGTGATTACGCTTGCATGGAGGGGGAGGCCCTGCTGAAGAAGAGGTTCCCGGAACCCGTCGTTGTAAGATACGCAGAAACCAAAGTAATCAAAATAATCTTTAAGTGCATTCTTCACTCCGGTAACTTCTGTCCATAAGGCAGGCTGAGGGCTGTTTGCGCTTAAGCCTTCTCCGGTAAGGCGAAGCTTAAAGTTTCGTATGTAGATAGTAGAAGAATCTTTATTGAGTGTGCTGCCTGAAACATAGAGCTGGCGTTTTCCTGAAAGATGAAGTGTAAGCCTCTTGTTTACAGAAAACCATTTTCCGTTTTCAACCTTGCGGTCAAAAAGCTTTGGGAAGTTTTCTTCAAGCTCGTTTATCATCCATATAATTTGAGTTTTTTCTTTTGATTTATCTTCAACAAGCATTTCACAGGAAAACTGGATTTCAATATCTTTTCCTTCATAAGCAGACAAATCTACTGTAACTGGATTTGAACGGGAAGCTTTTGAGAGTGTGACTTGAGTTACATTTTTCTTGTCTCCGTATTTTTTATTGAAGAGAATGGCTTTTCCATCTTCATCAATCCGGGTGATATTCACAGAACCATCTGTGTTTTCTATGATTCTGGAAGCCGGGGCTTTTGCAGGGCAGCCGGTAAGAATTAAAAAGGCTGCTGCGAGAATTATAATCATTCGTTTCATCATAATTGTTATTATTGTCTCTAAGTCATAAATAATCTATAATGGAATTCAACTATTCTTAAATAAAAGCAGCCGCTTTTGTGGCTTGCATTACGTAAGGAAAAGGAACTCATTTATGGGAATTATGTTGAAAGACAAATTTGGCAGTGTTTTTGCAGAAATGCTTAAAATGTCACACGCCGCTGCCAAAATTGACGAGACAAAAGTTTATGAAGAAGCAAACATGCAGCTTAGACCTTATATGTGGAAGCTGCTGGACGAAGCCTTTAATTCAGAATCTGGTTTAGGAAATGTAGAAAACTTTAAGGCTTTTTATGATGCTGTTACAAAGGAAGGTAAAACCGGCCTTATTTTAATGGAGCATTATACAAATCTTGATTTGCCAGGAATTCTTTATCTTCTCGAAAAACAGGGAGAAGAATGGGCAAAGGATATGTCTCAGAGAATTGTTGCCGTTGCAGGAATGAAGCTTAACGAAGCAAATCCTGGTGTACGTGCATTTACAGAAGGCTTTACCCGTGTTGTAATTTATCCTACCCGTTCTTTGAACGCAGTTGAAGGAAAAGAAATTTCTGAAGAAGAAAAGATCGCAGAAGAGCAGCGTGCAAGAAAAATCAACTTTGCGGCAATGCGAGCAATGGACAGCTGTAAAAAGCGTGGTCAGATGATTCTTGTTTTCCCAAGTGGAACACGTTATCGCCCCGGAAAGCCTGAAACAAAACGTGGCCTTCGCGAGATTGATTCTTATTTAAGACTTTTTGATAAGATGATTCTTGTTTCAATCAACGGAAACTGTCTGCGCATTAATCCTGAAAATCCGGATGATATGCTTGCTGATATTATGGAGACAGGAAAGTGTACCTTTACTGCCAGCCCTGTTATTGACTGTAAGGAATTCAGAAATAAGATTCTGGAAAGTCTGCCTGCAGACGAGGCTGATCCAAAACAGAAGACTGTTGATGCTGTTATGGAATATCTGGAAAAGCAGCATTTAGAAGTGGGAGAAGCCTAAAATCGAACGCGGTGGTTGAGTAGGCGAAGCCGTATCGAAACCACCAGCTACAAAGAGGACGAATTATGAAATTAATTAAAGAAGAACTTTCATCTACAACATACCCTGGACGCGGTATTATTGCCGGCCTGTCTGCTGATGGAAAATATGCAGTTTCTGCCTACTGGACAATGGGCCGCAGTGCAGGAAGCCGCAACCGTGTTTTTGTAACAGACAATGAAGAGGGCAGCGAGGTTGTTCGCACAAAGGCTTTTGACGAGTCTTTGATTGCAGGCGACCCAAGTCTTATTATTTACGCCGCAGTTCGCGAGCTTGGAAAAAAGACAATCGTAACAAACGGTGACCAGACAGATACAATTTTTGAAGGTTTGAAGAAGGGACTTACTTTTGAGCAGTCTCTGCGCAGCCGCAAGTACGAGCACGATGCTCCAAATTACACACCGCGCATTTCTTCTCTGCTTGATCTTGAAGGTGGAGTTGACGGCGGTTATGCTTATTCACTTTCTATTTTGAAGAGTGACTGTGGAAACGGCGACAATACATTGCGTTTTACTTACACATATGATAATCCTGTGGCCGGCGAGGGGCACTACATTCATACTTATATGGGTGATGGAAATCCTCTTCCTAGCTTTGAAGGCGAGCCTGTAAAGCTCAAGATTGAAGGTGGAATTGAAGAGTTTGCAAACACAATCTGGAGCTCGCTGAACGAAGATAACAAGGTTTCTTTGTTTGTTCGCTTCATTGACCTGGCGACTGGTAAGTTTGAAGAGAAGATAATTAATAAAAACGTGTAGGGCGTTTGTGTTTTTATAATACGTTGAAGTAAGTTCTGACACGTGAGTGGAAAAAATGACTGGCGAAAACATGTGTAAGGCCGCTGGCGGCCGGTGTTTTATAGCAAAGCGTTAAGAAAATTGCGAAAGCAATTTTTAGCTTTACCACATTCCCCGTTGGCGACAGGCATTTTTTCCACGGAAGTGACAGAACTTGGATCTCAAGGAGGTTTATAATGAAAAGAAAAGCGATACACTTTTTTTTCTTTATGACCTCTTTTTTTATCTTTACTTGTTGCTCGTCGGTGAAAAAGCGCAGCTGGAAAGACGAAGTAATTATCGATAAAAAATACCGGGACTTTGCGGGGCGCGCCGACTCTTATCTGCAGGAAGCGGGCTTTAGGGGCGCGGTGCTGGTAGGCCGAGGAAAGACGGTTGTGTTTGCTAAGGGCTACGGAGTTTGTGATGAAAAGGCGGAGGCCCCCGACCAGGTTCCGATAGGAATAAACACTACTTTTGAGGCCGGGTCTATAAGTAAGCAGATGACGGCCGCTGCGGTAATGCAGCTGGTGCAGGCTGGGAAGTTAGCGACGACTGACAAGCTTTCAAAGTTCTTCCCGGATTTTGAAGCCGGCGATAAAATCACAATTGAAATGCTTTTGAATATGCGGTCCGGTTTGACAGACCACATCAATGCCGCTGACGATTTTTTTCCTAAAAATATTTACCGTAGAATCGAAGTAAAACAGATGGCCTGTGAGCCCGTTGAAGAAAATCTAGTTCTTGAATATCTGAACCAGGCACCTCTCCTGGCAGAACCGGATTCAACATATTTTTACTGCAATACAAATTACTTTCTGCTTGCCCGCATAATTGAGCAGGTGAGCGGGATGTCGTTTGCCGACTACATGCAGAAAAATATTTTTGACCGCTGCGGTATGAGCCGTACAAATCTTGACTTTCAGAAAACTGATACACGCGGCTACGATTACAAGGGCCGCTATTACAGCATTCCGGCTTCGCTTGCCCTGGGCTGCGGTGACGTTAATTCTTCCGCAACTGATCTTTTTAAGTGGAATGTTTATTTTACTGGTGGCAAAGTTGTTAAGAAAAAGGCCTTCCGAAAAATGATAGATTCCGAATCTTATGGTTATGGCGTTTATTGCCACGAGGGGGCAATCTTTCACACCGGTGTTACGAATGTTTTTAATTCTTACGACGGCTATTATTTTGATGATAAGCTTTCTATAATTGTGTTGTCAAATTGCCCTGCTGCAAAGGTGAATACAACTACGGTTGCAAGAAAATTGCAGAAGCTGTGGGCGGAACAATAGCCTGTCATTCCGAACTTATTTCGGAATCTATTTAATAGATGCTGAAACAAGTTCAGCATGACGTGGAATGATGGAGATTATATGGATTTAATAAAAAAACTTTTTCAATTATTTTTTTTGAATTGTTTGTGGCTGCTTTGCTGCCTTCCGGTAATTACAATTGGTGGTGCGACATGTGCGGCTTATGCTGTAGCATTGCGCCTTGCAGATGAAGATGAGGAAGTTCAGTCGATACGTGGAATTACGGGCAGATTTTTCAAAGCCTTTAAGCAGGATTTTTTACAGGGGCTTTTGCTTTCTCTTTTTACGGGAGCCTGCTGCGGCCTTGGTTATTTTTTCTTTGACCGTGCGCGCGACTACGGTTTTAATCTGATTATAATTGCAGCGCTTACGGTTTATGCTCTGGTTGTCTTGGTTGTGAATTTATATGCTTACCCGCTGGTTGCCCGTTATTCAAACACTTTCATCAATACGCTGAAAAATTCTATCGCACTCTATGCAATGAATACAAAAATCAGTTTTAAGACTCAGGGTTGGGTAGTGGCAGGTTTGCTTTTGATTTATTTATCTAAGTATATCTATTATTCGGGAATCTTAATTATTCCTTCGATAATTTTTTATCTTGTAAGCCGTACTGCGAAGGATATCTTTTTGAGAATGGAAAATCCGGCTCCGACAGAAGAATGATTTGAATTTTTCTATTATTTATTCTATTATGTCCGCATGAAAGAACTCGAACTTAAATATGGATGCAACCCGAACCAGAAGCCGGCTAGGGTTTTTATGGAAAATGGCGATCTTCCTATTACTGTTGTGAACGGAAGACCGGGATACATCAACCTGCTCGACGCTTTGAATGGCTGGCAGCTTGTTAAGGAATTGAAGGAGGCTACAGGCCTTCCTGCTGCTACTTCTTTTAAGCACGTTTCTCCTGCTGGTGCTGCTGTTGGTCTTCCTCTTTCTGATACTCTCAAGAAGATTTATTTTACAGACAATGTTGAACTTACTCCGCTTGCCTGTGCTTATGCCCGCGCTCGTGGTGCAGACCGCATGAGCTCTTTCGGCGATTTTATTTCTTTGAGTGATGAATGTGACGAAGCTACTGCTCTTTTGATTAAGAAGGAAGTTTCTGATGGTGTTATAGCTCCTGGCTATTCTGACAAGGCCCTTGAGATTTTGAAGGCTAAGAAGAATGGCAACTATTGTATAATTCAGATTGATCCTGACTACGTTCCTGCTGAGCTTGAGCGCAAACAGGTCTTCGGCGTAACTTTTGAACAGGGCCATAACTTTTTGAAAATTGATGAGAAGTCTGCCTTGTCTAACATCGTAACTAAGAACAAGACTTTGAGCGAAGACGACAAGCGCAATCTGATTATTTCTCTTATCGTTCTCAAGTACACTCAGTCTAACTCAGTTTGCTTTGTAAAGGACGGTCAGGCTATTGGTATTGGTGCCGGTCAGCAGAGCCGTGTTCACTGTACTCGTCTTGCCGGTCAGAAGGCTGATAACTGGTGGCTGCGTCAGTCGCCACAGGTTCTTGGCTTGCAGTTTGTAGACGGCATTAAGCGCGCAGACCGCGACAATGCAATCGACGTTTACATCGGTGAAGAATATATGGACGTTCTTGCTGAAGGCAAGTGGCAGAATATCTTCAAGGTAAAGCCGGAAGTATTCACACGCGAAGCTAAGGCTGAATGGATTTCTAAGAATACAAACGTTGCTCTTGGTTCAGATGCCTTCTTCCCATTCGGCGACAACATCGACCGTGCAAAGAAGAGCGGTGTAACTGTTATTGCTCAGCCGGGCGGATCTGTTCGCGACGACCTCGTAATCGAAGCTGCCGACGGATACGGAATGGTTATGGCATTTAATGGAATTAGACTTTTCCACCATTAATAGATTGTCGAAAAAGCGTTAGGCACTGGAGGGGGACGCCCGGAGGGCGTCCGTGCGAAGCACCGACCGTAGGGGAGCCCGGAAGCGCCGACCGGCGCGGCGAATGCCGCGACGGGAACGCCCAATTAATCATTAAAAAAACTTATTTATTATATCTAATTTTTTTACTATAATTCCTTTCTATGCTTTTCAAAACAGAATACAAAAACAAGCTCGTAAAAATTTTTGTTCCAATCATGCTGAGCAACCTGATTGCTCAGGTTCAGATGTTGATTGACCGCATCTTTTTGGGACGTATGGATATTCTTTTTATGAGTGCAGTTGGAAATGCTACGGCTCCTATGTGGACTACCATGTCTTTTGTTTTTTCTATGGCCATGGGAGCTTCGATTATTATAAGCCAGTCGGTTGGCGAAAAGGATATTGAAAAGTCTAAGGACTACGCCGCTTCCCTTATAAAGTTTCATAATGTAATTCCGATTCTGCTCTTTTTATTCTGGACCTTCTGCAGTCCTCTTGTTTTTAAACTGATGGGCGTTTCGGAAAATGTAATGGGACTCTGCGTTACTTATACAAGAATCTACGCACCGGTTTATCTGATTATTGGCCTTGGTGCTTCTTACTCTGTTGTTTTTCAGACCTCTAATTATACTAAGCCGCTGGTTGCCTATGGAATTATCCGTTCGGTTTTAAATATTATTCTTGATTATCTTTTGATTTTTGGAAACTTTGGCTTTCCTCGTATGGAGATTGCGGGTGCGGCTCTTGGTACTACAATTGCAGAATATGTCGGTGCAATTTATCTTTTGTATGTAACAATTTCAAAGAAGAATAAATTTTTTACCAGCCCGGGGCTTAAGAGAATCCTTAGCGCAAAAATCAGCCCATATTTTAAATCTATAAAGCTTGGGCTGCCTACTGCCTGCGAAGACCTGCTCTGGAATGCGGGAAATCTTTGTATCATCAGAATTCTCAATACAATAAATGAAAAGGCTGCCGGAATATACTCTATGGTATTTACTGTGGAGATTCTTTTTGTTGTAGTTATCGGAGCTATCGGCAATGCTACTATGACTTTGACCGGCGAGGCTACCGGTGCCAGGGATTTGCGTCTCTACCGATCGGTAGTTAAGACTTCTGTAAGATGGGCTTTTCTGGTTGCGGCCTTTGCCCTGATTTTTGTTTCGATTTTCCCTCGCCTGACGCTGAGTCTTTTTACTACGGACAAAGAAGTTATTGAGATGTCGGTTATCTATATAATTCTTGTTGCGGCAAATCTTTTTGGAAAGTCCGGCAACATAATTATTGGAAACGGCATCCGTGGCTATGGCGATACAAAATGGATGTTCTTTACTCAAGCCTTGGGAACCGTCGGAGTTGTCGGACTTTCCTGTCTTTGTGTTTTTGTTTTCAAACTTGGAATGCTTGGTGTTTTCATTGCAGTTTTGTGTGACGAAGCAATCCGAGCTGTGATAAACTTTATTCGTTTCTTAAGGATTAAATTTTAGAATTATGAAAATCTTAGTAATCAACAATATGCTTGAGCAAAAGCATCTGGATCAAATTAAAAGTGTTGCAACTTCTCTTGGGCATGAAGTTTTCTTTTATAAAGCAGAGGCTGAAATTCCTCAGAGTAATTTTGATGCAGATATCATTTATGGCTTTGCGCCTTCTATTGTAAAGACAAGCAAAAATCTTAAGTGGCTTTGTGTGCCTTGGGCCGGAGTTGATTCTCTTATGGTGCCGGGCTACTTTGCAAACGAAGACTGCCTTCTTACAAATGCGGCCGGCGCATACGGTGTTTCAATTGCAGAGCACATGATTGCTGTTTCCCTTGTAATGATGCGCCGTCTGGACGAGTTTATGGCAGAGACGAGGGCCGGTCAGTGGAAGCTGCCCCGCCCTCAAAAGTCTTTGAAGGACTGCCGCATTACAGTGCTTGGCACCGGCGACATTGGAAGTACATTTGCGAAAAGAGCCAGGGCTTTTGAGCCTGCTTGCATCGTGGGAGTTTGTCGCAGTGGAAAAAGCAGTCAGACTTTTTATGACAAGGTGCTTTCTGTTAATCAGCTGGATTCGATTTTGCCTGAAACAGATTTACTTGCAATGAGCCTGCCTGCTACAGCTGAGACCCGCGGTATTCTTTCCCGCGAACGTCTTGCGCTTATGCCGGAAGGTGCTTACATCGTAAATGTTGGCCGCGGTTCTGCAATTGACGAAGATGCCCTCGCTGATGCACTGGAATCAGGTCACCTGGCTGGTGCTGCTCTTGATGTTTTCCAGACAGAGCCTCTTCCAGAATGTAACCGCCTCTGGAAAACAAAGAATCTTTTGATTACACCTCACGTTGCCGGAAACATGACTCTGGCTTATACAAAAGATAAGAATGTAAGCATGTTCCTTGAAGACCTGGAGAACTTTACAAAAGGAGCCCAGCTTCATTATCTGGTAGATAAAAAACTGGGCTATTAATTTTTCTTTGCATTTAGCAAACAATGTAGAGCCCTGCTGTAGAGGCCTTGTAATCTTTAGGGATTGCGAGGCCTTCAACATTCATGCCGTACCAGTAAAGTTCCTGGCGGGGACTCAAGAAACTGCAGAGCCAGAATACATATAACTGATCTATTCTTTCTTTTACGCCCCGCATCTCAGGAAGCATAATTTCTTCCATTGGTTTTTCTGTTGCTTCCGCAATTTCCTTTACAATTGGAATGACAGCTCTGGTGATGATTTTCTCCAGCTCAGAAAAAACTTCTTCTGTGAAAACAGGAATCATCGGCTTGTAGCTGTCGCCACGTTTTTCCACAACTCCATGCTTTTCAAAAGCTTCCAGCCACTTCTGCTCTTCTTCTGTAAAGTCATGCTTTGTTTCTTTTACAAGCTTCAGATAAAAGTCGATATTTCCCTGGGTCAGATAATTATTTCTGCCCATTTCTGAAGTTCCCATTCCAATTGCGTATTCTCCAAAGCTGCAGGGGAAAGGTGCGTAATCAAAAACGTTGTTGTACCGGTATTGACCATAATGCTGATAATAGGTTGAAGTTTGGGCCAGTCGTCTTTCCAGATGATCATCTTCAATTTTTTCATCAGCATAATTGTATGAAGCGCAAAGAGAATAATTGTAGTTATTTGTTCTCCAGTCACTATTGTTGAAGATAACTTCATCAGTTTTGTCAGAAAAGTAAGAACGGAATTCTGAAATCATACAGTTATCAGTTATGGTATACAAAAACCAGTTTAAGTATGAAAGATCAAAATCATTTCCGTAAAAATCCAGAGCCGCAATTTTATCCTTCAAAGAAAAAAGTATGTCATTTATTTTCTTTGGAATCTCGTGCTCCTCAGAAAACTTATAGCACAAAAGTCCGGCTTCGTAATTTTTCTTCAGATGAAGCATTGGGAAAATTGTAAGGTATTTTCCGTCAATCTTTTTCATCATTTTTGCTTTACAAAAAGAATCAAGTGCGTCCTGAATGTATTCGTAAGGAGTTTGAAGTGCCTCGGAAAGTTCTTCAACAGATTTTGCCTGGTCATAACAAAGCAAGGCAAGTTGCTGTCTGAAAATACCATTCATCTCGCGCATAGCAGGAGAGGCCCATCCGCAATAAGAAACCCGAAATTCTGCGGGTGCATAGGAAAGCTGTTTATCTATCTTTTTCATTTAAAAATCTCCTTTACTCACAAAGCAAAACCATAGCTGTGCAAGAAGCGTTCTTGCCTTCTACAAAACGGACAAGCTTATTATCAATTGCGTACTGCATCAGCATGGAATCTAAGCTCTTGTTATTTCCAAGCGGAATGACATGCCAGAAGGAAGCCCACAAAAGATCATGCCGGATATAAGGCAGCACAACTTTTTCCTGTGCCTCGTAAAGCGCATCATAATATTCTATTGAAAGGTCTTTGAATTTTTCGTGCCATATTTTGCACCACTTATCCACCTGCGCAAAAGTGATGACCGGGATTGTTCCCTTGTAGCCGGCCTGAGTTTTTTCAAGCACGCCATTGTTCAGCATATCTGCAACAAGCATTTCTTCTTTTTCTGAAAGAGCCTTCTTTGGATTTTTTATGAGCTCAAGATAAAGACCTGTGTTGCCGCTGTTTAGCCAGTCGAGGCGGTCGAGAGTGAGAGTACATTCCTGCCTGTCTTTTTCATAATGCATTGAGTTGATTGTATTATGAAATTCAATATGACCGTATTCTGGAATGGTATAAACATTAAAATTGTAGCCGGGGCCTATCAAAGAAGTTTCTTCTTTAGAAATGCTTTCAGTTTCATCTTCATACCAGCCCGAAAGATAAAAGTTTCTCCAGAATCTGTCTGGCAGTCCCTTGCCGTATTTTTCGCGAAGATAATCTCCGCCCGCCTTTTTTCCAAACTCTCTGTCTGAGCGGATTATGAAATATGGAAGAAGATATTCCCAGTCAAAATCATTTCCGTAAAAATCTTCCTTCAAAAGCTCCGCCTTCATGCCATTAAGAATTTCAAAATAGCGTTCGGCGATTTTCAAATCCCGACAAATCTGGCGGTCAATTTCTTCTGCCTTTCTACGTACTGACTTTGGAAAAATGGTAAAGTCTGTAAGATAGTGGCCTTTCTTTTCTTCAAAGAGAACATTCGCCCGAACAAGTTTTGTAATGCTGTCTTCCAAAAAGAGCTGGGGTAGGTCAAGTTGTGACGCAAGCTGGCTGACAGTCTGACTTTTTTCACGACATGCAAATAAAATCTGTCTGTCTATCAGAGAAGAAATTGCCATCCAGGCCTGATTTGCATCCATGTAAAATTCAAGTTCAAAATCGATAATACTTTTTTTCTTTTCAGGTTTTTCTTTTCGATTTTCCATAGTTTCAAAATTCTCCTTAAGATTTTTGCGGGCATCAGATAAGCGGCTTGTTACTGTACCCGTGGGGAGCTTAAGGGCTGTGGCAATTTCTTTTACACTCTGATTTTTGATGTAGAAGCGCACCAGAATATCTCTGTGAATATTGGCAAGCTTTGTCATTGATTTTGAAAGCAGCTCCAGTTCTTCCTGTTTGATATAATCTCCAATAGATTTATCAAAACCAAGAAGGCTGTTTTCCATGTCATCAAGACTGATTTTTAACGGACGCTTTTTTCTGTAAAAATCAACAACCTTGTTATGCGCAATCTGCCAGAAAAGACCGTAGAAGTTTTCAATCTTTTTTCCGCTTCGCAAAATTAGCAGGGCATCAATAATGATTTCCTGTGCAAGATCCTGCGCTTCTTCCTTGTCTGAAATTTTCTTCCAGCAAAAAAGAAAAGTCTTTTCCATCAAATCGTCTGTAATTACCTTGTCCACCGTAAGCTCCACTTTTTAACCTATGTAATCGATTACACTATTATAGTCGAGAAAGAGCAGTTTTTGTTGGGTAAAAAAAAAATTTTATTGAAGTGTCGACTTGGTGTTTTGTGCAATCATAAAATCGTGTTTTATCTGCAAGAATTCTTTAAGACGTTCCATGAGAATAAAAAGATTTGCCCGGTCTTCGAATTCGGTGCGGGTTTGAGGCAAGGGGAGACTTTTCATTTTGTCGTGGATGAGGGTCAGTTCTTCCAGCAGGGCTTTTACGTCATTATCTTTGTGATATTCATTTGAAACTTTTTCGAGAAAATCTGAAAGGAGGGTAGCGGTGGCCGGAATTGTGCCAAGGGCCTGGGCCGCCTTGAACATCTCGTAAAGAATCTTTGTCTGCTTTTCCTGCATCTCAAGATAGAGGGAGTCGAAGGTATCTTTTTTTGAAAACTGATTGTTGTAATTTTCTTCTGCCTGTTTTTTGGCGGTAAAGAGGCTTTGATTAAGTGCGGTAAAGCAGGAGCCGTCGTAATCAACAAGAGCGGGATTTTGGATTCGAAGTGCCATTCTGTGAAGGACGAGTTTTATCTGATTATCAGTTTGCTTTTTTAGTTCTTCTATATAATCTGTCTTCTTGCGGAGTAAAAGATTTACAAGAATCCCAAAACCAACTCCAAGAACAAAAAGAAGAACTTCGTTTTTGATTTCAGCAGGGCTGGTTTTCCCAAACGAAAGAAAGTGCGAAATCAAAACAGAATCCATGGCCATGGCAGAAATCCATTTGCGCCACTGGCAGACAAGAATAAAAATCAAAAGATATAGAAAAAAGACCGGAACCGTAAAGCCCAGAAGATTAAAGAGAGTGATAGAAATTACAAGCGCCAGGACAAAGGCAAGCAGGCGGGCAAGAGCAGTGCGGAGAGTTTCTTTTTTAGTCGGCTGCACCGAGAGAATCGCAACGATTCCAGCCGATACTGCAAAGTCCAGCTTGAGTGTCTGGGCGCAGAGAATTGCGAGAGCGGCGGCCACGGTGATTTTTACGGTGTTTGTGATGATGGATTTCATAGAAAAATTATAACATGGAAAGGGGATTCTGTAATTGCTAAGTTTACAGGTAGGGAGTAAAATTAATTAGGAGTAAAAAATGAAATCAAAATTGCTGTTCGACGTTCCGCAGTATAAGAAGCTGCGTGTGATTATTGATACCGATGCTGCCTGTGAGGCTGATGATTCTTTTGCGATTGCCCAGGCTTTGATGAGTCCCAAGCTGATGGTGAAAGGAATTCTTGCAGAGCACTTTGCTGCTGAGGGCTCGGTGCAGCGCAGTTATGATGAAGTCTGCACAATTCTTGATGCAATGGATATGAAAGAGGTGCCTGTTTTTATGGGGGAGCCTGGTGCGAAGGGTGTGGGGTATTTCGAGAACTCGGTTGGGGGAGCAAGTACCGAAGAGGTAGTTTCGCCTGCCGTTGACTTTTTGATTTCAGAAGCTCTTCGCGAGGATACAGCCCCGCTTTTTGTTTTGTGTCAGGGAGCGATAACTAACGTTGCGGTTGCAATTAAAAAGTGTCCTGAGATCTTGAACCGTATGACAATTGTCTGGATTGGAACTCATGGTCTTGCCCAGGTACCATGGCGTGAGTTTAATTCCGGGAACGATGTTGCGGCGGCAAATTACGTTTTGAGTCATGCAAAAAATCTCTGGCTCATTCCTTCAAATGTTTATGTAACAATTACCGTAGGTCTTGCCGAACTCCAACAGAAAGTTTTACCCTGCGGAAAAATTGGCCGACATCTTTTTGAAAATATGGTCACCTATAATAATTCTCCAGCAGCCGGTTGGACAAAAGGCGAAAGCTGGTCTCTTGGTGATTCGCCTGCGATTGGCGTTGCACTGAATCCTGATTGCGGTCACTACATCGAGCATGAAGCGCCTTTTGTAAATGAAGATACTTCCTGCAGCTTTGAAAAGGGAAATCCAAAAATCAGAATTTATACAGATATTGATTCACGATATTTACTGGAAGATTTCTTTGCGAAGTTACAGTTGAATTATGGGGAATAGAAAATATGGAAAATTGTAAAGAATCAGATTGGAAACTGTTCCGCGTAAAAATTCTAGAGTGGCAGGAACGATATATGGATAAGCTAAATCACAAGCTTGCAAAGCTCCTGCTTGATGAAAAACAATCTGCTTCGGATAGATTCTGGAAAGCAGAGAAATTTATTCTTCGCGAGAAAAAATCTGCCGGGGTGATTATTGAAATGAAACGCAGTATGTTTAAGTTGAACTTACTCAGTCTGTTGAGAGAAAAAGCCATAACACTGGAAGATTTAAAAGAGTTTAGTCCAGAATTACAGGATGAAATAAAGAGGATTTGGGAGAGTTAAAAAAAATCGAAATGGGTGAAAATATGAATATAGCAAATCTTATTTCCGATGTTCCCCAGAATGAACTTGTGGATTTTCTTGTTGAAGTTTCAAAAAATAATGAATCTATTAGTTCGATGATTGTTGCCAGATTTGCAAAGGTGGACAATAATTCGGAGCTTTCTGCCATAAAAACTGAAGTCAATGAAATTATAAGAGAGAACAGCGACCGTTATGGGTTTATAGATTATCGTGCGTCCTATCGCTTTTGCAAAGAATTTTCCTCTTATATTGAGAATATCATTCCAGCTCTGATTGCTGCAAAAAAGACTTGGCTAGCTTTTAATGCCTTGTGTTTGATTGCTTTCAAACTCGGAGAACCGTTGAACATTGATGACTCAAATGGAACAACTGGGGAATTAATGTGGGATGTCATGCATTTTTGGGAGCAATGTATTTCACTTATGAATGATGATGAACGTAGGAAAGCACGGTTCTGGTTTGAAAACAATATGTATAATGAGGAAATCATCGATTATATTCAGGAATATCTATTTGATGCTTATTCTGATTTTTTTGATGATGAAGATTCTCTGCGTGCCAAAATAAAATTCATAGATGCTTTTCTAGACGAAACAAATGATAAAGATGCAAAAGATATTCTTTCAAGACGTTTTGATGTAGAAAAATATGCTGAACATCGAATTCATTGTATGGAAAAATTAAATTTTTCAGAAGAAGAAGTTTTTGCTTTTATAGAGAAATATTTATATCTTGATAACATTTGTAATATTGCTGTTCAGAAATATCTTGATGTAAAGAACTATGGTAAGGCAGAACAGCTGCTAGAAAATCTGGTGGAAGTTAATAAGGATTTTCCCGGAATTGTACATAAAGCAAAAGAGAAGCTTCTTGAGATTTACAAAGCAAACGAAAATGAGGTGAAGACAATTCAAACTTTACGTTGGCTATTTCTTAATGATCGGTGGTTTAAGATTGAATTGTACGAAGATTATAAATCGAGGTTCTCTGAAGCAGCCTGGCCTTCTGAATTGGAATCACTTATTAAAGAAATAAAGATGCCAGATTTTGCAGAAAAGATTTTTATTGAAGAAAAGATGTTCGACAGACTTTTTGAGTCGGTAAAAACACATCATAAAAAATGGCCTAGCATTCGTAATCTTGAAGAATATAGAGATTTTCTTCAAAAGGACTATGCACCGGAATTAGTAAGGATGTTCAAGGAATGCTTGCAGAAAGATGTGGAAATATCATCTTCTCGTCCTCAATATGCAGAACTTGCAGATCATCTTAAACATCTTGCAGGTATTCCAGGAGGGAAAGAGGTTGCAGTGGCTCTGCGTGAAGAATGGCTTGTGACATATAAAAATCGGCGAGCTATGAAAGAAGAATTAAGTCTAGTAAAATTTTAAATAACAAGAAAATGAGTCATAAAAAAAATAAAATTGATACTTAGCAAAACATTAAAGTAGAACTTTAATGTTTTTGACGCTTTCATATGATAAAGTATTTATCTATGAAAACACTAACAGAAAATCTAATTGAAGAAGATGGCTTAAAAATAGAGTTTATAGGTTGGACAAATTCTGAAAATCCAAATTATTCTGAGTTTTATGATGTAATTAGGGAAAATCTTGAGGAAGATAATGAAAAGCCTGTTTCCCATTATGTTCCTAAAACAGGTAAAGAAGATTATGTAGAAGTTCTGCGACGTGGAAATCAACTTGCAGAATTACTGCTCATAAATCGGCTTTTCATTAAGGGAATTAAATTTGATGGACCATACCATCAAGATGGCGAGTATGGTTGTCCACTTGTAAAAGTAAATGATTTTGGAATCTTTAAATGGACATGTTCATTTAGATCCTGGGGTGGAATGATGGAGTATGCGGGGAATGGTCTTTCTTATTGTGACTGGGCTTGGGAAAGTCCTGAAACACCTGTAACACCTGACAAGGTAGAAGAGAAAAACTTCTTGATAAAATAGTTAGAATGAAAATCCGTAGTATTCTTCCAGTGCGGATCTTGTATCCGAGCTTGAGATATCTGCAATAAAACTCAGAATCTCTTTTTTGATTCCATAAAGTGGGTGTTTTTCTTTTACAGTCAGGCTCGCGTCGTTGGCATATTTAATTACAATCATCTCATCTATTGAAACTTTATAAATTGTTGAAAGCGCTACAAGATGGTCTAATGTGGGAAGGATTTTTTCATCTGGATTTTCCCAGGTATAAATTGCCTGCGGATAGGTCATGTTCAGTGACTTTTGAATTTCACTTACTTTGATATTGCGTTCTTCTCTGAGTCGTTTTAAGGTTTGAGATGTTGCTTCCACATCAATTACTGGTATAGAAAAAGATGTAGATGATTTATATTCCATAGTGATTTAATTATATAAACGAGATTGTAGTAAAGGCAAGGAAAAAGTTCTGTCAAGAGCACAAGTCCTATTTTTATTAAAGTATTACTTTAATGTTTTCTTCATGAAGCCATAGTATTATTTACGGTATGGAAAATGAAATAACATCAGTTTTAGTTGAAAGTAAGATTTTTATGATTCGTGGCAAACAGGTTATGATTGACCGTGACCTTGCGGAACTGTATGGGGTTGAAACGAAACGTATTACTGAAGCTGTTAAGCGAAATATTGAACGTTTCCCCGACGCGTTTAGGTTTCAACTAACGGCAGAAGAATATGATTTTTTGAGGTCACAAATTGTGACCTCAAAAAATGAAGAAGATTCTTTAAGGTCGCAAATTGCGACCTTAAAGAGTGAAGAAGAAAGTCAACGAGGAAAACATTCAAAATATTTACCTTATGTTTTCACCGAGCAAGGCGTAGCTATGTTATCTGCAGTTCTTCACAGTCCTACGGCAATTCAAGTAAGTATTCGAATAATGGATGCCTTCGTAAAATTGCGGCATTACGTAAGTTCGCAGATTGTGAAAACTGATGATAAGGCGGAGCTTGCAGAAATCCGGCGACTCCTCTTGCTTCATATAGACCATTGTGATAAAAAGTTTTCTGAACAGGATAAGAAAATCAATCAGATTATACAGGTTTTGAATAATCTGATTGATCAGCCACAAACAAGTAGAAAAATTGGATTTGTAGGCAGTGAGCAGAAAGATAATTTCAATGAGTAAAAGTTTTGAGGTCGCAAATTGCGACCTCAAAAATGAACGAAGAAGTCTTTAAGGTCACAATCTGTGACCTTAAAGACATTTGAGGAGTATATGAAACACTCAAATAATGAAAAAATCAATTTTGAAAATATAATAATTACACCATTGGAAAAATGGGCGGATACAGATTTTGAACTTGAGCAGAAAACAGTGGAAAAACTGCAACTGCTTGCCGAGAAATCCAATCAGAGTGTAGATAATGTACTCACTCATTTTCTGGAAGATTTCTTTTCTGAGCATTTGGAATTGTGTCAATTAAATGCAGAATCCTTACAACAAGCAGCTGAAAAGAGCCCAATGATTCTTATATTACAAAATGGAAATCCTGTTGCCCGTGTAAAAATGCTTAAGTGGGGTGATGAAAATAATACTTTTTCTTCAGAAAAAACTCCTCCTAAGAAGAAAGATGGCAGCAAGCAAAAAGAACCGGTCGCAAATTGCGACCAGTTTGCAAGTGAGGCAGCAGTATCTGATTCATATTTATATTCAGAAGAGAATATGAAATATCTACGACAAGGAATTGCACTGGTAGAAATGGGCAAACGAAGAATAATTACACAAGCTTACAAACATCTTTAACATCTTTTTCAATTCTTGAAAGAAGTTCTTCTTCTAGAGATTTTCCAAACTTATCTTCAAACTGTGCCTTTTTATTTTCCGGGCAGCCATGTTCTTCAAAGAGTGCTGAAGAAGGAATGCCGAGAGCGACGGCGATTTTATCGACCATTTCTGGCTGAGGCCAAGAAATTTTATTTTCAATCTGATTTACATAAGCAATGCTTTTCTCTACAGCGTAGGAAAGTTTTTCTTGTGAAATCCCCTTTTGTTTTCTGTAATACTTTAAATTGTTTACAAAAGTTTCTCTGATTGAATTCATATTACAAGAATGTCAATTTTTAAGAAATATTATTACAGAGTAAAATTAATAATATCTAATAATTTCTTGTGAATTTTAATTTTGCAATGTATAATTACAGTATAAAATCAAGGTTTTATTATAATTTATGAAATCTTAATTTATTTTACAGTATTTTATTATAGGAGAATTTGTATGGAATCGCTAACTGAAACTCCATTTGTTGATTCAAAAGAAGACAGCTACTTTGATGGAGGTGTTTTTCAGCGACTTGGTTGGAAAATTCTTGGTGCATTGGTAACGATTTTTACGTTTGGAATTTGTTATCCGTTTGCTATTTGTTGGTTTTATTCATGGGAAACTAAACACACTGTAATAAATGGACGAAGACTTAAATTTCAAGGAACTGCAGGCGGGTTATTTGGGACTTGGATTATTTGTTTTCTTATTTCTATTGTAACTTTTGGAATCTATGCATTTTATGTACCAATAAAAATTAGAAAATGGCGTGAGTCAAATACTTTTTTTGAAGATGAGGTTCCAACTTTCGACGCTGTTCAGAAGTTGAAGAAAGAAAAGGCAAGTTACTTTGATGGTGGTTTTTGGCAACTTTTGGGGTGGAAATTATTGGGAGTTCTAATCACAGTATTTACTTTAGGAATTTGTTATCCATGGGCAATCAAAATGCTTTATGGCTGGGAGCAGAAACACAAGGTATATAATCATAAACGTTGTACCTTTGAAGGTACTGCCGGGGGGCTTTTGGGAACATGGCTTTTATGTATGCTGCTTTCTGTGATTACACTTGGAATTTATACATGGTGGGTTCCGATTAGAATAAAAAAATGGCAAATAAAACATACTTGTCTTTTGGGAGATGAAATTTCCGTTGAGGAACAGGAAGTAAAGAATTTCACGGCGGAAGAAGTCGAGGCAAGAAAACTTCAGAAGGAAAAAGATAGAAAAAAATTTATTTGGGTGTTTTTGATTGGCGTTACAGTGTTGATTCTAAGTTTGTTTTTGCGATCTGATTCGTATCTGTTTCATTTTATTCCAAGGCATTTCGTGCTTTTTAATCCTATTTGGTTTATTGGTTATATAAATAATAATCTTTTATATTTCATTGAAAATCTCTTAAAATTTACAGGCGTAATCTTATTAGCTATTTCATGTGTATTAAAACTTATTAAACAGAAATATATACAAACAATAGATTTAATTGGAGTTCTATTAATAGGATTATATCTTTTATTTACTTTCGTACCAGTTCCAAGATTTCTTGAGTTTTGGATAACACAATATTTTGATTTTGAAGATTTGATTGAATATGGATTTGATTTTGGAAGTTTGTGTAATGCATTTAGACGTTATTTTGGGCAATATTATAATCTTGATGGATTGCTTTCTTACTTAGTTACAATAATCGGCTATGTCATTACAGTTTTAGGTTTTGCGAAAATAAAAGAGTGACGAAGTAAACAAAAATTTTTAGTTTCTAATCAATACATATTTTGAGATTAGCATTTCTAGAGTCCACTGGGCATTTGCGGGGCTGGTGCTGGGCAGACAGTGGATGGTAAGATTGAAGCGAGCTTCGTAAATGGCCGCGCAATTCTTTTTCCACAGGTTGTAAGCAGTTTTTCCTGTGCAGATGATGTGGTGAATCTGGCTGTTTTCAAATATTTCGGTAAAATCGTTTGGGATGGCATTTTTGATTGAGGAATCTGCTGCGCCAGTGATTTCGCAGGAAGCGAGGACATCCCACATTGCGAGGTGGTGTCGGAGAAGAAAAGCGTGGCGTTCGTCGATTGTGGCGGAGATGTCGGGAGCCGCGGCAGATTTTTGCTGGGTGGCGGTCTTTATTGCGATGTCGGCTTTTATTCCGTTATTTTTGTATTCAAATTTTTCACTAAAAATTTCTTCCATCACATTCCAGAATCTGTTTTGCGGATGCATGTAGAAAAAGCCGGCTTCGCGGCTTTTGGGCGAGGGCATGGTACCTAGTATGAGAATCTGACTTTTGGAATCCCAAACTGGTGGTATAGGATGTGAGATAATTTTTGTATTGCCCATGAAAGTATTATATCACGAAACTGGACTTCGTTACGCCAGGGAAATAAAATTATACTCTAATTAGCAATGTGCAAAATTTGCACGTTGCTTTTTTCAACAGCTGTAGTTATCGCAAATTTTGAGACAACCGAATTTTGAACCATCGCAAAATTTGCGACAGTTGGATTCGAAAAAGAAAGTTTTTACCCCTTCATTACTCCCCCGTGGAAAAAGCATTCGTAGACTTTTTTGTCGTGGAAGTAGATTTCTTCGTAGCCCTGGAACCAGGTGAAGTCTCCGTTTACTGAGCACTTGTAGGTGTATTCGCCGCTCTGGTAATATTCGGGGCCTCGGTAGGGCATTTTGTGGTCGGCGGCGCGCAGGGCTTCTTTAAGAAAGTTTCCGTTGAATTCTTTTTCGAGTACACGGCCAAGATAGTTCATGGCGTATACGGCTTTTTCTTTTTTCCAGATGGCTTCTTCGCCTGCAAACTGTTCGCCGCCAACGTAAGTGTCGTGATAGGTGTAATCTCCGTTTGTGTAGCGGAAGTCGTGGGAGTTCAGGCGGGTAGAGTCGGTTTCGTTCATAAAAGCAGCGTAGGTATTTACGTTTGCTTCAAGACGGAAAGTGATGAGTTCTTCGAGGTCGGCTTTGTCCGTGGCATCAGCGCTTACGTTCATCATACACTGCTGGTCGCGTACAAGGTAGTCTACAGTTACACTCATCAGGTCACTGATTTGTATGAGGTTTGAGATGTCGGGGTAGGCCTGTCCGCTTTCCCACTTTGCTACGGCCTGGCGGGAAAGGTTGAGCTTGTCGGCCAGAGCTTCCTGAGTGAGGCCTTTATTTTTTCTGAGGATCTGTAGTTTTTCGGAAAAGTTCATGACTGTCTCCTGAGTCGTGCGGTAAATAATTAGAACGCGATAAATTATTTTGCGCAAGGGATTGTAGCCACGCCGAAGGCGGCCACCGCAAGCGAGTGAACTAACGTTAGTTAGTGAACGAGTGCGGAGGCTGGAGCGATAGCGGAATGGCGGAAAGCCCGACCGCCGCTTGCGGCGGTTGCGCCCATATGAATAATAATATCACACAATTTTCCCTCCGCAAACCAAAAGCCGGTTGCAATTTGGTTACTTATAGTTGCGTTTTCTGCTATACTGTTTTTATGATTCAGATTTTTGGTACAAATAAAAGTTTTGACTGTAAGGCGGCGCAGAGATTTTTTAAGGAACGCCGCATTCCTTTTCAGTTTGTGGACCTCAAGGAAA
>Ga0310691_10001398_pt1 | contig 36953 bp, 51 predicted proteins | sample 176DNAGHGlowgp2_FD_203887 | JGI IMG/M metagenome (GOLD analysis project Ga0310691, IMG submission 203887) | Sheep rumen microbial communities from Palmerston North, Manawatu-Wanganui, New Zealand - 1766 DNA GHGlow gp2 (v2) (version 2) | ecosystem: Host-associated > Mammals > Digestive system >... | reverse complement strand
ATAGGATATCAAAATCAGGATCTGTAAGTGCTGAATACATAAATAATGTGTATGATCTGATTGAGAAGTATGAAGACATGTGCGAGAAGTATAGATTTAGCAATAACAAGATTAATGATTCTATCGAGGTTATCAGACATAAATATAAACAACTTCAAGAAGAGGGAAAAATTAAGAGGTGATAACCTGTGAAGTATAAAGTATGTTTATCAACCAAGGTAAATCCCGCAAAACTCGCCGCAGGAACTGGGATTATTGTAATAGAACCAGACGATTATACAGATGCACAGATTAAAGCTATAAAAGCCAAAGGTTATAAGGTGTTAGCTTATCTGAGCGTCGGCACTATAGAAAAAGAACGCTCTTGGTATAATAAATATAAAAAATACGGGTTGAAGAAGCTCGAAGATTGGCCTAATGAAGTTTATGCAGATGTTAGGAAAACCAATTGGCGGGCTTTTCTTGTATCCAGAGCGAAGCAATTAAAGAAGCGAGGATTTGATGGGTTCTGGTGCGACAATCTGGACGTGTATGAGTATTACAAGAGCGAGAAGATGTTCGCTGCTTGTAAGGCAGTACTCAAACAGATAAAGCAACTTGGATATGTAATGGTAAATGGCGGCTCAGAGTTCTGGGATGTGGCTATGGACAAGAAAGTTAATCTTTCTAGTATTGTAAATGGTGTAACACAGGAAGAAGTTTTTAGCTTGATTAAGAAGTATTCCGGTAAAGGTACTTTTGGGCTTCAAAAAGCTTCTGAGAGTAAGTTTTATCAGGGACTGTTGAAGAAATTGTTGAAGCATAGGGTGCAGACATTTTTATTGGAGTATACAAGGAACGAAGTAGTTAAAAATAAGATTCGTAACTTTTGTAAAACATATAAGATGACTGGATATTATATATCCGGCGATGTTAATTTATAAAGAAAGGAATGATGTAATATGTTAAACAAGATAAAAACTATAAACTGGAAAGTTAGATTTATGAATAAAACTTGGGTAGTAATGTTTATTGCCGCACTTTTTGTGTTAGTTGGAGCAGTAGGAAAACTCTTCGGATTTGAATTAGATACTACAAATCTTCAGGAAAATATTGTACGTATTGTTTATGCTCTTTTCGGATTATTGGCTGTTTTGGGAGTTGTTGTCGATGGAACCACAGAAGGATTCTATGATGGTCCACTTGGATCCCAGTACACCATTCCTGGCGGATTTGCACCAGAGGAAGATGAGAAGTAATGCTTTGTGGCTGGGCATCAATTAGTGAACGTGGTACAGCGAGAAACGGCAAGGCTGGAGATCAAACTGGTAAAGAAGTTAAAACTGGACAGTGGTATTATTTCGGACAAAATGTATGCCTTAGATGGAAGGATCCGGAATTGGCAAAGAAATATGCCAAGATTGTTAAAGCACTTTGTAATAATAAACATATAGGATACGATCAGAATGAGCGTATTACATTATTTAATCAAGCTAAAAAGAATAAATGGGATTATACAAAAATTACCAATGATTGCGAGACAGATTGCTCTGCACTTGTGGGAGTTGCTGTTAATTGCACTCTTGGTAAGGCTGTTATTCCTTCATATGTCTACACCGGCAATCTCGAAAGTTTACTTATGTCTACCGGATATTTTAAAAAGCTTACAGGAAATAAGTATCTTACAAGTTCATTTTACGTTAAAGCGGGCGATATTTTGAACGCAGCAGGACATCATGTGATCACTGTGCTTGAAGATGGTCCGTTATGCGACAAGAAAACAAATAACAAAGTTGCTGAACCTATTTTGCGGAAGGGCAATACGGGATCAGAAGTCAAGAAGCTGCAGAGCAATTTGAATAAGCTTGGATTTACTGATAGCGAAGGAGAAAAATTGGAACTGGACGGAAAATTTGGGGCATCAACGTATGAATCGCTATGTAAGTTTCAGAAAAAATATAGTCTTGAAGTAGACGGGATATATGGAAAAGTTAGTTATTCATGGATGAGTAAACTTATTAGATAGAATACTGAAATTATTTGGAGTCGAAGAAATTCGGCTCCTTATTTTTTTGTCTAAACGGAGGAGATATGGAAAATAAATATGATATAAAAATGGATTTGTCTGATTTGCCAACACGCTATAATGGAATCGATTGGAAAGGTAGTGTTGGAAAATATGTCTCTTATGAAATGGAGTCAATTAAGGGAAATATACTAATTAAAGAAATTGATGAAAAAGATGCAGGACGAATTATTATTGAGGAAAACGGGAAAGAAGCTAGTATTAAAAAAAGTAGTCTGCGCAAAGGAAATATTAAAAAATTTATTGGATGCTCTTTGCTAAAACAGATGTATAACATTGGTGATGTTATCGAAAGTAGACATACTGGTCATAAGTTTACGATTATTAATTATGAAATTCAAACCAATGATGATAGAACGCAAATAGTATATACATGTAAATGCGAACATTGTGGGAGCATATTCCAAAGACCACAAACCTATCTTAAAAATGGTTGTATGTTTTGTCATAAGAACGATACGAATATTCCAAATACTGCACCTTGGATGATACCTTATTTTCAAGGGGGATATGATGAAGCAAAATTATATCAAAGATATAGCCAAGATGAAATCATACCAAAATGTCCAATCTGCGGAAAAATTCAAGACAAACCAATAAAAATAGCGGATCTTTATAAACACGGATTAATAACTTGTGATTGTAGTACAACAATTCCTTTTACCGAACAATTGGTCATGTCGATTTTAGATCAATTAAACATATCTTATATTCATCAAGCTTCATGCAAATCTTTGGGTTTTGATGATTCTTTTAAAAAATATGATTTTTATCTACCAGATCACTCCATAATTATCGAAACTCATGGTGCCCAACATTATAATGATATTAGCTGCTGGAGAAAATATAAAGATCAGTCCAAAAACGATACTTATAAGAAAAAGATAGCAATTTCACATGGAATTAAACATTATATTATAATTGATTGTCGAAAGTCAAATTTAAAATGGATTAAAAAATCGATTTTAAACTCAGATCTTCCATTATTATTAAATTTTAATGAAAATGATGTGGACTGGAATAAATGCAATGAATACAAACTAACAGGAAATGTCAAAGAGATATGTGAAGATTACAAGAATAATTATTTAACATTAGATGAATTGGTAAAAAAGTATAATCTAAGTAGGTCAACTATTTCAATTTATTTAACTAGAGGAGCAAAAGAGGGCTGGTGCATACACGATAAGTTAAACAATACAAAGAGAAGACCTCTTGAAGTTATTAAAGATGGGCATCACATTGGATATTTTAGAACAATGGGCGATGCAGCAGATTATTTATCAAATGACGAAACTAAGTTTTGGTATAAAAATATTAGTAAAGTAATTGATACTAATGAAAAATATAAAGGATATAATTTTAGACATGTTGAGAGTATTCCATTAAGATGGGATATCCTTCAGGGTAAAATTTCATGAAAGGAGTGATTTTATGAAAGGAATTGATATATATCAAGGAGAATGTAAAAATTTTAAAACTGGAGAACTTAAGCCAATACCAGAGAAGGCATATAAAGAATCTGATTTTGTTATAGTTAAAGCAACACAAGGTGTATCATATAAATATACCTCTTTTTTTCATACTATGATTAAAAGGGCACTTAAAGATTCTAAGCTAATCGGTGCTTATCACTATGCTAGTGGGCATGATCCTATAAAAGAAGCAGATTACTTCATTTCAGTTGTTAAACCATATTTAGGTAAGATAGTCCTTGCATGTGATTGGGAAGGTTATCAAAATTCAAAATGGGGCAGCAAAACATGGTGTACTAAATTTATAAACAGAGTCAAGGAAAAAACTGGAATTACATGTATACTCTATACTGGTGAAGATGGCTGCATTCAGAATAAATCTTTGGCGGGTAAAGTACCGTTATGGTTCGCAAGATATCCCCGTAATCCTAAGATGAGTACAAGTTGGACTGTTCCTAAATTAAATTGGAATCTTGGAGTATGGAAAAATTATGACATCTGGCAGTATACATCAACAAATGAAAAGGTTGATCGCAATACAACCAAGTGGACTAAAGCCGACTGGAATAATTACGCAATGGGCAATTATTTCCCGAAACATGTAATAGATGATCTTGAAGAATACCACGCTTTTATCAAGAAGTATTATAAGAAATTCATCAATCATTATGATTCTAATATGACTACGTTCGAAAAATGTAAAGCTGCTGTAGCCAAAGGTAAAACCGTTGGATTGACTTGTGTAGTTGGACTTCGTTGGGCTTTAGCAGAAATGGGTATTAAGAACGCTTCTGGTAAAAGCCTTATTTCAGCCCCAGATGGAACGTTTAAGAGCTATTACACTGGGGATATGAAAAAGTACCTTACAAGGATTACAAGCGGCGGAGCGGTCGGTATGACGATTAAACAGGCTGCTGATAAAGGGTTACTTAAGATGGGTGACATTATCTGTTATGAGGATCACACTCATACTACTGTATACTATAAGAACTATGTAGTATTTGAAGGTGGAAGTCAATGCGTGAAGAATGGGCATTATCCGAATGGTATCAAGGTTAACTATGAGAAATATCCAAGGAAGATTTCTGAGATTCTTAGATGGAAAACTTTTAATGCTCCGAAGAAAACCACAACAACTACAACAAAAACTGGTAAAGCTTATACTGGAAAGATTCCGACATTCCCGAAATCAAGATCTTATTATCAGTTGGATGATGGTATCAAGACAAAAACTTCTTATACTCCACAGATTACACTGATTCAGCTTGCATTAAACTGGGCTATAGATGCGAAACTGGCAACGGACGGCCAGTACGGGAGTAAAACTGAAGCTGCTGTGAAAAAGTACCAGAAGAAATATGGACTTGAGCAGGATGGTAAGTGGGGGCCAAAATGTAACGCAAAATTGAAGGAGATTAAGAAATGAGAAAAGAATTGATTAGATTGGCGAGAATTGCGCCGCTCAACGGATATGTAGAATCCGGCCATTTCGGGATCATAAATCTCAAAGAAGAATACAACAAGAGTGATTACTATATTGTTGAACTTCTTGAAAAGCTTCTCGATGAAGGAGAAATCCGCGAACTTAAAGTGAATTATGATAAAGATGATAGACATATCCTGAGTTATAAATTTAAATAAAATTAAGGGAGATCTTAGAATAAAATCTAGGGTCTCCCTTTTTTGGTTAATGTACATTATTATACACACTATGTCGGATAATGTTTATAATGACATACATTAGCACAGAAGCAAGTCTTTGAGTACTTGTTGAGAACTTTCAAATCAAATCGAAAAAAGTCCTTGATATAGACATAAAAAAGAGCACGAGACGGGATTCGAATACGTTATTCATATCCCAAATACGGCTTTATTACTTGTTGTTCGCCAAAATCGTTTGAGTACTATTGAGAACTAAGCTGAAATTCACCAATAGAGCTTATGATATCAAGCTTTTTGTCAATTGATTTTCTATTTCTGTGATAGAAATTCTCGCCTACTGCAATATCCGTCCATCCCATCTGGGACTTTATCAGATTGTTGTCAAGTTTTGCATCCATAAGAATACTGGTAACTGTTTTACGAATCTTATGAGGAGATCGCGGCGGAATTCCAACATTATTGCACACCCTTAGCAAATGTCTACGAATCTTCTGCGTATTTAATCTTACTCCGTTTTCGACGAAGATGTAGTCGCCAAACGCATTAAAGACTCTTAGACGACTCAGAACAAAATGAAAGTCCTTTGGTATGACCACATTTCTAATCCCAGCTTGAGTTTTCGGAAAATCTTTGACACCATATATATAACCAGGGCCATCTGGATTAGAATACTTTGTTTCTGTTCGCCTTACTGATACGACCGGTCCGGCGATATCTTCGTGTTTTAACGCAACCAACTCGCCGACTCTTAATCCGCTGACAAACATCAACAACACTGCAGTATTCCTAAGCGTCATATCGCTCATACAATATTCTATAATCTTGGCCGTTTCTTCTTCGTCAAACACTTCTTCGCTGTCTTCTTTGACTGTTTTATGAAAATCTCTATCTGCGATATCCAGATCATCAAATAAGTCCTTCACATTAAAGTTGACAACCTTGAGACGTTTTCCGCGCTGAAGAATACCTTTGACGACAGATTTAAGAGAACTAAATGATTTTGATGTCAGCTGCTTTTCCGCTAATTCTTCTTCTAAGAAATCTTCGAAATCTTCCGGTGTCAGAGTTGATATTTTATTCTTGCCGAACTCTTCAAAATGTCGTCGATAAACTTGCCAAGTTCTATCATATGTAGATCGCGCGATTTTATTACGCTCATATCTTTGAGTAATCCACTCTTCAAATAATTCGTCTAGCGTTGGATTAGTCTCCAACTCTTCGAAAAATTTTATCACCCTATCTTCTACTTCTTCTTCGGTTTTCTTTTTAACCTTAGTACGTTTTGGTTCAGTTGGTAGATAAGTATACCAAAGACCATCAGATCCTTGATATATTTTATTTTTGTGCATAGCAAGGTATTTCTTTCTTTTTTTCATATCTTCCACCTTTGCTTGCTCCTGTGCGATATTTATATTATCATATTTTGCCAAATATTTCAACCTCCAGAAAAGGGCGACCGAAGCCGCCCATATCTATTAATCACAATCAGTGTGTAACATTACATTGTCATTGAATATAAAATTCTTGAAGTTTTCTTCAGTGTAAGGAAATAATTCACAGGATCCGTAATACTCTGGTTGACTCTGATGATCAATTTCAGGGACAACATCATTGATAATCTCTATCCCATTTGCTCCTGCGTATTCACATACAACTCTCTCAAGATCCCTATAATATAAATCTTCATATAATCTTTCGCGCGGATCCGCATCCCAAGTGGAGCCACAGCTATATGTAAGACATGTTAAAAGATAACTTAGTTTTTCTTCTTGTGTTTCGTAGTACTCAAAATCTTTTCCGAAATGCCCGAAATGAGCTATGACTTTACCATCTTTGATCGGTAATCTTGATGGACTCAATGATTGATCTTTATAAACCAGAGTATGAACGGAACTGCTATTTGTCTCAAATAAACCGTTTCTAATTGTTTTCTTCATATAGCACCTCATATCTTTCTATCCAATCAGGTCTATCAAATATACTAGCATATTCTTTTACGTTGCCAGTTTGAGCAATATCGGGATCCATACCGAAATATCGTGGATAACTGCACTCCGGGCAATACGTCGTATATTCTGCAGCATATCTTCTAGGATAATAATCTACCAACTTTTTATTAACATCGAAGTCATTCCTATTTTCAATAAGATATTCGCATCCACATGCTTGGCATTTTATTCTTATTCCTTTTTTGTCAAATACACCATGACTTATTACTTTCATTGATCTCTCCTATAAAGCCAACTATAATCGACATCATCAACTTCCGGAAGTTCTTCTTCTTCGGCTTTTATGACTTCACTCATATCAATTATATCTTCCAACCTTCCAAGTCTTCTGATGTAATCATGGCCTCCGTCAACAGCAATGGCTCCGCAGCTACAATATTTGAAATCATGAACATGCATAGACTCAATAATATCACCGCATTTTGCGCATCTACATCTATTATGAATAATTTTATGCATCAATGATGTCTCCTCCTTTTACTTCGTTGGCATATTTAATTCGATATTCTGGAATTGTATGAGTCATTCCTGGTGTTCCAACGATTATATAAACAATATCTTTCATAGGTTTTCTAAAGTAATCTTTGCCGACAATTGCTCCGATGACTTCTTGTGTGCTGCTCCATACCTGTCTCCAGACTTCTTTTTCATAAACACCGTCATCGCACATTTCGCAGCCAATCTGTTCTTCTGGACTGATATCAATAAGTCCTGTTCCTTTACAATAAGGGCATGTTATTTTTTCATATACGGTTTCTGGCACTGGATATCTAACTTCATCGCCGATGTTGAATTTTGTTTCAATCTGAATCATCTACAGCCCTCCAATTATATCTACAATCTGGATTTTCATGCATTAATCGTAGCATCTCTGGAACCACCTCTTCCATTGATTCCAGAGTACTTACTACGAATTCTTGATTTGTTGAGAAATTTATTGCTATAATTTCGTACTTCATTTCACACCTGTACTTCCGAATCCACCGCGCGATTTATCATCAAGATGTTCAACTTCTTCAAACTCAATCTTCGGCTGGATTCTATTGATACGGAACTGACAAATCCTGTCATTTTTATGAATAACCTCATAACGAGTGGCAAATACCGGCATCATCCATTGATCGTTGTCACCAGAATATGAATTGTCGATGACCCCCATGTGGTTGGTCTGAATGATACCGAAATTCTTAAAAGTCGAGCTTCTGGGCACAATATTAGCTTCATAGCCTAACGGTAATTTCATGGACACCCCTAAAGGAATCAACTTGAAATCGCCTGGCCATAATTCAACATCGCATGCCGCCCGAAGGTCGATCCAATCTCCACCTTCTTTCTGCTCAATTTTGTCTATGTCTGTGTGATATTTAATCTTAATTGTCTCCATCATTTACCCTCCTTATTAATACCACTCGCTGCAATATACATCAACCGTAAAGAGAAAACTATCATCGCCACCATACTGTAAAAAGATGTCTTCGATTTCATAACACTCATCTTTGAGTGTAATAAATCCGTTTTTATAATCTTTTGCTTCCATTAAAAGTTTATAAAACGTATCATAATTATCTTTTACGTCGTGTGCGCAAATCCATTCTGGATGATCATAATCATACGCATCACAATCTTCGTTGTAACCTACTTCATAAAATCTAAAAGTCATTCTGACAAAACCTCCCAGCTGCAATTTTCATCGAATTCTATTCCGATGTGCTTTACAAATAATTTCTTAATGTCACCTTTGGATAGTGAAAATCCTCTGTATCTAACTCTTGCGGGATATGCCGCTTTAACTTTGTCATCTTCTATGTCTAATACTATCGCCCATCCAAAGACATGAAGAATAGCATTGATGAACCAGAGGAGTCCATAATCTCTGAACTTGCTCCATGAATGTTTTTCAGGCATTCTTCATTCTCCTCTTTAATCTCTTAGTACGCCGATCTTTCTTTTTCGGGAATACCCCATGAAGCACATTGACTCCGAAAACCTTCCTGAACAACTTACACTTCTTGCTCCGCTTGGCCTTCGGGAAGAATTCAGCATTCTCAACAGTAAAACTTATTTCTTTGGTAGTCAATCTATATACTAACGGGTCTTCGATAGCATCTGGATCACCAACAGATATTTCTGGGATTTCGAACCCGCTAATATTCATAATTTTCTCGCCAGTTTCAGCATTAAATAATCTTCCAATTAGCTCTCCAGTAGTAAATTCAAACGTCGGCATCAGTCATCCTCTTTCGTATAAGAATATGTACTCACTATCTTCACAGGTCTTCCTTCATCATCGTAAATTGTCGAAGTCTGTAAATCGTAATTCTGCTCATTCTTAAAATTCAGTTCAAAACTATCTATTGCATTAATATCATCAGTTTCTAATGTTAATGTAACTTTACTCAATTATCCAGCACCTCCCAGTAGCAATTTTCATCATATTCAATTCCTATATGCTTAACAAACAGTTTTTTAATATCTCCTTTAGACAAGTTGTCAGGAGCGTTTACGATTTTCTCAATTTTTCCGCAAGTTTCTACTTCATATGTTAATTTAATCAGCACTTAACTTTCAGCCTCCAAGTTTTTCGTACATTCTTTGTATTCTTCCTTATGTCCCTCTGCTATCCACCAAGTTTTTCCGCCATATTTCGGACACCAACAGTAATCACACATTTCACGAATATCAGATATAAAATCTTCAAATGTAGAATACGCACATTGATCAACAGCATCTTTTTCAATGCGATCTTTCAATTCTTCTTTAATCAAATCGCAACCATAACAATGATGGATTTCTTTGTCTTCATGTGTCATTCGCCATATGAAAAATATCTGAGACTCGACAAATTCTTTTACAGTTTTTATATCTTCAATTCTCATTTCAATCCTTCTTTTAAATATTCCAAATACTCATCCCATAGACCTTTCATGTGAATATACTCCTTTTTCTGGCGCGACATTTTATGTAATCTCAAGTCTCGCTCGACCGTTGTAAGGAGACTTTTTGCCACTTTCTCATCTAAGAACTGGTCAGTAATCCTTGAGATGATTAACGTATCGCCTTTAGGAATCCCGGCTACGATAGTCTTATACTCGTCTATTTGTCCTTGTGGAATTTCGTAGTCTGATTTCGGTAAATTCCTTATCGAAAATGGTCTTATATTCTTACCCTGAGTCATAGCACCAAGATTAGATGCGATAAAGTCAATGTCTTTGGCTTTAAATCTAAAAGTAATTTCGCCGTCACCCTCTTTAATGTCAGTAATCTTGACGCCTTTTTCTTCACATTTTTTGACAAGTTTGCGACCAGTTTTGATTGAGGTGATGAAGACCTCTAAAGTGTTGTATCCATAGTGAGAAATTTGTGCAATTTCTTTACCATTTTTACGACACGGAATATAGAAGTCTTCTGTCTCAATCATTCCCGCAGGATTGCGCGGATAGTCATTTGTTGCCTGATCTATAGGAGCAAGAATACGATACTGACCATGAAATTTCTGGTACAAGTAATTACTCATTTATAACTCCTAACTTTAATTTTGATTTATAGTTAAAATTTCGTAACTATAAATTACTAGAAATCATGAATTATAGTTAATCACATTTGCTCCAACCACAATCTGGACAAACAACACATCCACCTTGGAAAACAGCGTTGCCGCCACATTCTGGACATGTAATATTTTTCTTATTCACATCTTCTTCTTTCGGCGGTTGAATAATTTTAACGGTTTTCTCTTTAATTATCTGATCGTCATCTACAAGATCTTCCTGAATTTCTTTATACATTTCAAGAAGGGCATTTCCTACGGCAACCGGGCAGCTGCTACCACGACTTGTATCATGTTTTGTTGCACTGCGAACCGCATATGATGGGCAACTTCCGCATGACTTTAACTGATCAACAATACTATAGATATCAATTCCGCCACGAGCCGCAAGACTTATCATTCTTGATAATCCGGTGAGCGAATTTGCACATCCGCCTGTGCTTCCTTTCGATAAGAAGCATTCAAGGAGATTACCGTTATCGCCGTCGAAATAAGCTAATAGATGAAGGCTGCCACATCCGGTATTAAGTTTGCGCTTTCTACCTACGCAGTTATCATCAGCAACAATAATCATGCCTCGTTTAAGTTCTGTAATTTCTTCTTCATTTTTCTGATTTGAATCATTTGTAGTAAGAATTCCAGATCTTTTACATCCATCGCGATAAATAGTAACTCCTTTCAAACCTTTTTTCCAAGCTTCCATATATAATTCTTCTACTTGATCTACAGTAAAATCGTTAGTTACATTGATAGTAGAACTAATAGAAGCATCAATATGTTTTTGCCATGTTGATTGCATATTGATTCTCTCATGATAGTCAAGAGTCTGTGCTGTCACAAAATAATCCGGAAGTTCTGAATCATCAGATAAACCATGTTCTTTTATATACTTATCTACAATTGGTGTGTAGACTTTATAATATTCATCGTGACCATGAAGAGATTCTGTTTTACGAGTATAATAATTTGCGAATATTGGTTCTATACCGCCGCTTACACCAAGCATAGAACTTAATGTACCTGTCGGTGCTATTGTAAGAAGCTGTGAATTTCTTAGCGATGGACATTTTTTAGATTTCTGCGTAGTATGTCTCTGATAGAATTCGCTTTTTGAAATAGCTTCAGAATTAAATTTAGGATATGATCCTAATGACAATCCGAGCATCTCAGATTCCTTAAGAGCAGTCTCTGCCATAATTTGTCCTATATTGTCGCAAAATGCAATAGAATCAGGCGAACCATAACGTATACCTAATTTAATTAACATATCGGCAAGCCCAAAAATTCCCAATCCAATTTGTTTCCAATTACCAACAGATTCGCGCTGTTCTTCTAATGGATGTAATGGAAGTCCTTCTTCTAAGACTTCATTTAATCCTTGTACTGCAATTTTCACTGTTCTTATAAAATCATCGTAATCAAACTTTTTGTCTGATGTCACGAATTCTGATAAATTAATTGAACTTAATAAACAACTACCCCCCGCTGGAAGTGGTTCTTCCTGATTATTATCGTAAAGACTTTTTATTCCTTACTTCTGGAGATTTCTCTCATACTCATTGATTAGCAGGTGGCGAAAAATCAATGAGATACGTCTGTCATTTCAGACCAGCCTAGCATATATTTTCTTTAGAGATTTTCTTTAATTCATCAAGTAATTCGCGTTTATTTTTAACATTGAAACATATAAAAATGCTTCTTAAATCTTTTAATCCATATTTATCTAATACAGTTTCCTGTAAACCTGATAATGCATTTGTTATTCTATTATAAGGACATTCATTAACGATTATCTTATTATTTAGAACCCACTCAATTATGTCTTTTTTTATAATTTCTTTTCTTTTCACATTCTCTATATGTATGGATTCCGTTGCAGCTTTTACTCCCTTTTCCCAACTTCGAGATTTATTAATGCATTCCTGACTTCCACATGTTTTCCGATTTTTTGTTTCATATGGTTTTAATTTTAATACCTTGCCGCATATAGGACATTTCCAATCTAAATAATTATTTTTTGCCTTTTCTTTAACGGTCTCTGTTCCTTTTCTAAAGACCCTCCAACATTTTAGATGACATTGCAGGATCCTTCCATTTTTCTTTGGTTGTGTCACCTATCTTTTTCTTAGTGGAATCTGATTTTTTCCCACCATTATTGCCGCCAGAATCTAAGTTATATCCATATGATTTATTAGTTGAATTGTAGTATTTAATCCAATATCTTTCCTTCTCATTTAGCTCATCAATAGAGTTGGCAGTATCTATTACAATAAAATCAAAGTTGCTTTCACCGTATTTATTAATTGCATTATGGAAGTACGTGTTTTTTCTTTTATCACATCTTGATTCTCTGAAATGCTGATTCTTCCTATAATCTAAGCTATTTGTTGTTTGCCCTATATATGTTTTGTTGTTTATTAAGTTCGTAGCTTTATATATAATCATTCATATCTTCACTCCTGACTATATCTCTAAAGTCCCGTACTCTTGGATGGATTATTGCTCTCTATAGCGCTCACCATCTATGCGTTACAATCCTCTGTGATGCAGTAGGATCTCGGTATTCCCATACTTAAAAGCTACAGGGTTCACCGATTTTACGAGATGTTTTACATGCGCCCAAGATTTTTCACCAAGCACATGGATTCGTACCAGCATATTCAAAATTATCATCTTCACTAAGCAAGTTATATTCACAAATTGAATCCCAGAAAAGCATTCCCGGTTCTGCATAATCCCAATTCATCTCGCAGAATTTATGGAATAAATCTTTAGCTTTAACAGTTTTATAAATATTCTCCCCAGTTTCTGCTCTAACATAGCTCAGATACCAATCTTCGTCGTTTTCTACGGCATGCATAAAATCGTCTGTAATACGGATTGATATATTAGCTTTAGTAACTCTTTCAAGATCTGATTTACATTCAATAAATTCTTCAAGATCTGGATGGTCGCAAGGAATTGAGATCATCAAAGCTCCTCTGCGGCCATTCTGACCTATCAAACCTGTGACCATACTATATAGATCCATAAACGAAACAGATCCCGAAGTCTCTTTAGCAGTGTTATTGACTTTCGCTCCCCTTGGTGCTAATTTGCCAATATCAATACCACATCCGCCGCCATAACTAAATGTTCTGGCTAATTTTTTTGCACAATCAAATATTGACTCGATATTATCTTCCGGCGGCGTTATTACATAACAATTTGAATATGTAACTTTTTCGCCGTCTTTATAGGCTCCACGATTTGAAAGAATTCTTCCTCCAAATAGAAACTTTTTATCTCTTATCAATTGTTTAATATCATGATTGCCGCCAGAAACCCTTTCAAGCCATTGTTCAAAATCCTCACCATTTCTCTGATATTTTCTAGTCCAAATATCGATCCCAAGCTGATTGTCATTACCAAGCCATTCTTGTACCGTCATTAACATTCCCCCTTAACCATAATTGCATACCAAATAAAGTTAGAAATATAGCATTGATATCTTGCGGTCACTATCTTGTATCCATCTTCCAATAATTTAGACACCTTTTTCTCAAAATCGTTTTGATCAGAAGATAATATACATTTACATTTATCCACGTTTCTCAACTCCTACATAAATTTCTTTAATTTCTCATCAAATCGCGCCATTTTGTTTCTATGTTCAAGTTCCAGATCTTCGACCACCCGAAGTGTTTCATGAAGACGCCTAATTATCTGCTGATACTTACGCTGCATTGCTGAATGATATTTATATTCAGCTTTAATGTCTGCAATTTGTCTGCCAGTCTTTTCTGAAAATTCATCTGGTTTTTTACACTTTGCAATGCCTATAAAATAATCCTCACATCCATCATCTATGTCTAAAAAATCTGTCTGGTGAAATATCGCAGACATTAATTCGACTCCAAAGTATCCTAGCTTGTTACCCATTTCATCAATGACAGTTCTTCCCGCACCAAGACGAGATAACTTTGAAACAACAATACCTTTTTCTTTATTTGCAAAATATCTATCAAGTGTACTACTCTTCATAATATGCTCCTATCTTTTCAATCTCATCAGTAAAATTTTTAATAGTAATTTCGTTCATTGTCGGCACCCAGATCTCAACAGTATGAGATAATAATGACAAAACTCCTAATAGTGAACATCCGTCTATTATATATCTTCCATAACATAAATTAACAGGAATTGTATATTTAAACTCTTCGCATATAGCTACGAATTCTTTGCATATTTCTTCAGAATCTAATTTAATTTTCCACATCGCTATCACCTTTCTGTTTTGACAACCAATGTTGATATAAATTGTATATATTCCTGGCACATCTATCAGCGCCGCCTTCTCCCCAGTTTATAATACAGGTATCTGTATATTTACTAATGTCGGCAAAATCGAGGAGATCCGCATCAAATCTTCGTGAAGCTTCCGCTGGATCATCTCCTCTTGCCATTTGGCGACTTATAATAACGGTATCCGGTGCTGTAATCTCAACAACAAACACTGGAAGATTTTTATCTCGTACATACCGAAGACCATCTGGATTTAGTATAATAATTTTGTTATCCGAATCTTCGTAGTCTTTTCTAAGAGAACCATAATACCAAGTCTCGCCGGAGGCTACATGATATTTAGTAGTTTCGGCAAAATCTAATGTCTCCCATATAAAATGACAGTCAAGCATTACTTCTTCTGTCTTATTTTCTGTTGCTGCTAATATTGGAAGCTGTGTTTTTATAAAATGATAATCAACACCGTCAACTTCGCCATCTCTGGGAGGCCGTGTGGTACATGTGACAACTCTCTCCATACCGTATTCATCGCATAAGATTTTTTGTATTGTATCTTTGCCGACACAAGATCGGCCTACAAGAACTAACATTCTTATTCCTCCATAATATCTTTCACATATGGTAAGTCTTTAAGAACCTCAACAAACTCATTCCATTCATCAAGCTTATGACCAGTACGCTCTTTAATAATCTTGAAAATTGTTTCATAACTCATGCAAATAGTGCGCTTCTGATTATATGATGATGGAAGTAATTGAATAAGCTGCCACCAATATTTCTTATCTTTGGTTTCTAAATACAAATCTCTGTATTCATTGAGTAACTGAATAATTACATGCATACCATCAGATGCATTTATTGCGTGACTGTCGGCACTGTACAAATCAACATCGATATCAAATTTCTCAGCCTTGTCGTCTGATAAATGTTCGATACTAAAATCGTCTGTCGTAAATTCTTTTGAATGGATTTTATGCATCGTACTTGTTGAACACTGAGATTTTCCAACAGTATAACGATCCATTTCTTTCCACCAATACAACGGAGCCGTAATTTCCATTGATATCTGAATCATCCGCGCATAAGTTCTATGCTCAGGACCAGCTTTATATAACCTTTTCATTAAATCTAAATCATGATCGCCAATCCTATAATATACATATCCCGGCTTATCTTCTCCAGCAGACCAGTCTTCAACATATTCGCTATCACTCTTATCCCAACTATTCATTGGATTTCTCATTGCTCGTGCAGCGTGATTTAATCCCCACACATCAACGTTTTCTACTTTAATCATCTTAATCCTCCATTACGTTTCTTCTATATATCTTTATTTTTTCAACAGGAGAATCCCATTCTTCGGAAAGACTTGAAATATCTCCTGAAATGGCGGCCGTTCTATATAAACTATCTATATCAATGACAAATTCTGTGTAACATCCATTATCTGCTGTATACATATCGTCAACAGTATCTTCATGCTTCTTCTCGTCAGAAATAATACATGGAATCACAGTTCCATTTTCTAATACCAAATCGAAATACTGTCCAATCTTAGGATTAAATGCGAATCCTATTGCCACACAAAATCTTCCGTCAACCATGCGGATCCCGTAGTCACCGGTATAAGCATCCTGCTGCAGGTGCCACTGCGGCGAACTTTCATCTGTTATCTTCTGATAATCCATAAACGATTTATAGCCACTATATTCCGGAATCCAATATAATCTATAATTTGGCTCTTCTTTACTAAGATATTTTTTACTTACAAATCCGACTCTTTTGCCATGTTTAATTAAAACCGCCCATTTATTATTACATCTACAAACTTGAACTTTTTGCCCATATCTTAAGCTTCCAACGATTTTAGAATCTGCGTCTGGACGTTTTCGGATATTTAAAGATTCTGTTGCGTATCGGATGTAAGTTTTGTTATAGGTGTCAACAACTTCTTTTGAGAGACGGTTAACCATCTCAGAACTTCTTGTAGCAATATTACTTAAACAAGTTGTCTGTCCCCTTGCGGGGACGACGTGGAATATTGAAATCATGGAAGCCACCAAAAGGGCTTTAATTAATTTTTTTCGCATAATGTCACATTTCTTTCAGTAAGCTTTTGATTGGTTCCTTCTTCATTTCCGACTTGGCCCAGGTAATCCAACCGGGATCTTCCATCTGAATTTCCGGCAACGTCTGACCTTTATGTTTGCCAAACGGAAGCTTATATTCATTTATATCTGGCAGATCTTCTCCTGCATCTTCTTTAAGAATTTCAAGTAATTCTTCTGGAATTTTATAATCAAGATCTGGACGTGATGCAAGAATATCGCATTCGTGAATCAGCTTCTCAAATTCATTCCTCGGCTTCGGCATAATTTCTTTGCCTTTTTTGTTCTTGTTCCACTCGCCAGAATGAGCAGCACACATATCAGCGATAAACTTCTTCATCTTATCGTCGATGTCATGTTCTACTTTTGTTGACAAAACCCAATCATGTGCCAGCATCGGATGATCCTGAACTGTATACTGAGATCCATTCCATCCGCACTTGATAGCGTCATGGAAAGCTGGAACACAACGCATTAAATCTCGCGCCGTTGGTGACTTTACAAATTCTTTGATATGCTCCAATCTAAGCAGATGCTCCAAAATTGAAGCAAACATGAAGATATGATAAAGCTGCCCGAATCTCTCACACTGTTTAGGATTATGATATTTACCGGATGTAGAACTCGGCATAGTAAAAATATAATCCGGAATTTCTTCGCACATATCTAAGTAATAATTTCTTATTTCATCGGTTTCAAATTTGTCAGCTAATAAGCTGAATACTTTTCTTTTATACTGCTTTTCCATCAGTACCCCCTTAAGTAATTCTTCAGATAGTAGGTAAAAAATCCACGAATAAACATCGCCGTATAATTACGATCAGGCATAAAGATTATTGGCGTGTTATACTTATGCCAGAATGAGTGATACGACGCCCAATAGGACTTTGCAGAATATTGTGTGCCGTAGTTACCATCTATCATATCCTTGTAGCTACCAGATTCTATAATCAAAACTTTAGTTCTTGGTGCTAAAGTTAGTTCTTTTTCAAGGCGATCCCGCTCTTTAGTAAGATTCCCGCTGAGTTCTTCTAATGAAGCTTTACGCTCTACGATGCATTTGTTATAGAACATCAAATCGCGCGGAATATTTAAGTCTTCATTCTTCGGTATCATGAACGAATAATCACCATAATCTAATTTTTTCTTTTTATACTTGATACCCTTTTTATCAAAGATATTGAGGATATGGTCATTCTTACCTTCATGTTCTCTGGTGTCGACAAGAATAACCATCGAATCCACAATCTCTTTTATCTCCTTTTCAGAGTATTTAAACAAATCAAGCAATATTGCTCACCTTCCTGTAGTCAATACACCACCAATTCCACTCTCCAGGCACGTTCTCCCAGCCAGATTCCGTCTTGCGTTTTCTCGGCTCTTTTCTAAATTTGTTGACATAAATGATATCGCCGTCTTCAAATGGAGTATCCGTAAAACACGTTTTTATTGCCGGATCTCTTTTGACTAATTTTTTCTTAACTTTCATATCTAAACTCTCGCCGTTTTTGATGCAGTAAGCTTTAAATTTTGGACTATATTTAGTATCAAGATCGGTGATTACTAGATATCTAGAATCCACAGACGCGTCTACATAATCTACATAGCCAAGAAATTCAAGCTGGTACTTCATCTTATCTGCCAGTGTACACTCAGGAATCTTTAACGATTCGATGTGATTTTTTAATACAGTTCTAAGATTGTAGTCTGAGTATTTTCCGTCAACTATCTTGGTAGCATATTTGAAAAGGTCTTCTTCAGAAATTTCGTATTTCTTTACAAACTTCTTAAGACTATAACCGTTAGGTGTACCATCTCTTTTCTTTTTCTCACATCCCTTTAATGAAACGTCTGGATAATGGTCAATAACATATTTCTGAAAATCTATATCGTCAACCCTTCTTGGTTTAAATTCGCATCCAGATTTCATAAATGTCTCATGTGAAATCCCGTATTCCTCGGCTTTTGTCAATGATATAGATTGTTTACCGTACATTTCATCAAACAGTTCGGCTGCTTTTAGCATCTTGTTAATATCACCAAATTCTTCAAAGAAATTGATTTTGATAAGAATATCGCGCTGTCTGGCATTCAGAGAAGTTTTTTGCTTAAGATCAAATAGCAAATCAACAAAAGAATTGTATTTTATCTCTCGTAACATATACATCTCTTCGGCAACATTGTCATTCAGGTTCTTAATAGATCCTATACCCTTGTAAATAGAATTTGACTCTTTATCACAAAAATACCCGGCTTGAGAATATCTAAATCTTGGTGGTTTGAAATCTATGTTTAATTTTTTCGCATATTTTGTTAGCGCAGCAGTTTTCTTTTGTTTATCAGAATTAATATTTAACGCAGTAGTTAAAAATTCTAATGGATAATATGTTCTGAGCCACCCAGATACATAGCCTTCATAGCTATATGGTGCCGAATGATTCAGGCTAAATAGATAAGAACTGGCATCTTCGATAACCTGAATAAAAGCCACGATATCTTCTTCGGATTTCCGCTCATCAATTCCATACTTATCTTTCATGGTTTTTATGAAGCCTTCGATATGATGTTCACTATTTGGCATATTCCCGCCATTTTTGATGATTGGAATATATTTATCAGTACCTGTCTTTTTGGCAAAACCTCTTCGAACAATATCTGCTTCACCCATAGTAAAACCGCAGTATTCATGAAGAAACTCAATAATTTGACACTGGAATACTAAATATCCAAAAGTGTTTGATAAGAAATCGTCTATTGGTTTCGATCCGGTTTTTCTGACAACACCATTTGCCAGGTCATCTCGATATGAAGCGCCAGCAGGACGAATAGCGGAATTGCCGATACTAAGTAGCGTCATTCTGTCGATGTTTTCATTAACTTCCTTGAATTTTTCGATATTCTCATCAGATAACAATTTCTTTATATAACTGTCACCAGTGGATCCCTCCCACTGGAATATCTGAGTAGTATCATCTCTGATAGCATCCCAAACTTTCTTATCGTTAATATCGACATTATCAGGAGTCAGTCTCGGTATTCCGGCAAGTTTACAGGTGCCATTTATCAAGTCAGCCGTGTCTAATTTGAGTAGATCTAGCTTAACGTAGTTCAAAGAATCAATCTCTTTCATGTTGAGCTGACTTATGGGATACGCAGAAGTACTTGTAGTACAAAGACCAACTGCGTCTTCCAGTTCATTTTCGCAAACAATAACACCGCAAGGATGAGAACCTATGGATACGATTGTTCCTTTAACAAGATCGACATACTCAAACAGTTCTTTATACTTATTTCTCATATCCATATATGCTTCTTCGTTGTCAACAGAGTCGCAAATTTTTCCAACTTCTGATAGTGGGATATTTAATGCTCTGCCGACATCTCTAATAGCACCTTTATCTGCGATGGTATTAAAAGTAATAATATCTGAACAATATAATCCGTGCCTGTTAAAAATGTACTGTTTAACATCTTCGATTCTGGATGGCGGAAAATCCGTATCAATATCAGACAACGATACTCTTTCAATGTTCATAAATCTATCGAAATTGAGATTATGCTTGATGCTATCCATTTCAGTAATTTCAAGAAGCCATGCTATTACAGATCCGTTTACAGATCCACGACCATAACCAACTTCGATATCGTTTGCTCTACACCAGGTAAGAATATCATCCATTAACAACATAAAATCAATAGCACCATTATGAATATACGCTTCCATTTCATGATCGATGCGGTCTAAATATTCTTGATAGTTATCGTATTTATCCACTCCGCGCTTTTTGATACCATCTTGGATTTTCTGTTTGAATAATTCCAGTGGATTTTCCCAGAGATGTGGATATTTATAACTACGATCTATTTCGAACTCTTCTACCATATCAGCCACTTTATTTGTATTCTCAATTGCCTCAAGTACTACATCCATAGGAAGAGATTTCTGTTTTTTATAAGCCTTAATTAAATCGTCGTAGTTTTTAAATGATAAATCCCACGAATCTTCGTTCTCAAAGTGAACACCTTTAGCTTTTTGCAGTATTGATCTTCCTTTAAGATGTTCTTTATTTAAAGCATGTGTATCAGTTCCTGTTATCATTGGAATATCGAAATTCTTATGAAGTTGATATAGTTCTTTATTATATTGTATCTGATCTTTATCGTTGTGATGCTGAATTTCTAAAAAACATCTGTGTTTATTATTGATAAGAAAGGTAAGAAACTGTTCTTTAATTACTCCTTCTCCTCTGCTTAGAATCGAAGCTAAACAAGCCGTGCACACAATAATGTTGTCAGATGTATTAATTAACTCATCAATTGAGATTCTTGGCATATAGTAGAAGTGACCATCTTCTCTGTTGAAAGATGCCGATGAAAGCTTGTTAATCTCTTTTACGCCTTCATAATTCTTAGCCAAAAGAACACAGTGATAATTATCTCTCACTTTATTCTCAAGAGATTCTGTGATATAAGCTTCGATACCATGAATATATTTAAGACCTTGTTTTTCACAATATTCTTTTTTGTGAAGCCATGAAAACACATTGCCATGTTCTGTGAACGCAATAGCTTTCATACCGCATTCTTTGGCTTTATCAATGTAATCAGTATATTTTGTTATGCTATCAATGTTCGTAGTCCCTGAAGAAAAATCAGAATGTAAATGTGTTATCGTATAATTATTCATTCTCTCACCTTATTCCGGTACAAACTCCTTAGCTTCTCTTTCGGTTCTCTCCTGCTCTCTAAGCGGACAACACCCGCGCTTTGCACAAAGATACGAACAGTACATATAGTCTGTTTTCTCTTTCATCGGCCACTCTGTTTCGTTCTCAATCCTGTGGATCACATTTACTGCCCATTTTTTAGCTGCTTTAAAATCTTTGGCTTTCCAGGGTATCCTTACACTTCGGCGATCTTTGAAAAAATTCCATTCCAGATAATCAACCCTACCATATTCTTCGATGACAGCTATGGAATACAGATAAAGCTGGTATTTATACTCTGTAAACTTTGACTGTGAAGCTTTCGCAAAATCGCCGTTCTTCTTATATTTCATAGATGCTGATTTATGGTCAAGTATAATAATCTCGTCTGTTTCTTTATCTCTCAACAGAAGATCGATAAAACCTACAAACGGATATCCGTCAATCTCGAACTCGACTTTCTTTTCAACACCCAAGATCTCGTACTTGTTCTCCAAAGGCTCGAAATTATTAAAGTAATCAAGCAGCTTTTCATAGTAATCATCTCTGAGATTCTTACCGTTTATGGTCGGAAACCACTCAGTTACCTTTTCAGCAAACTGATCTTCGTATATCTGTGGAAGATCCCAGAAATCTATTTCGTTTTTGTAGTAACCTTCTAAAAGTTCATGGGCAAATCCGCCGCCTTGACCATAACAGGAATCCAGTTTCGGTCCGCGCGGATCCTCTACATATTGCTGCAGCCATGCCCAGTGGCAATTATCAAATGAATTCAACCTAGAAAAGCTCCAGGTCATCATCCCTATTACAAATTTTCTTTCTTCGTTAGTCAAATTTTCACGCTCTCTTCATACAATTTCCTCCAGATTTCCGGACCTTTATCAACCGGAGAATCCTTTTCATCCAACAGGTTTTCTCTATCTTGTACTGCATAAACGTTTGTAAAACGCCGCAGCATCTTTGTTCCATCCCGAATTTTTTGAATGCTCACATCTTTGTCATAAGCAATTACTACTTCTTTTACACCCATTCTTATAAGTAATCTGATTTGATCACTGTTAAGCTTGCCAGTTTCAGAAGATACACAGTTATGATATCCCCAGGCGTCAGCTTTCATGACTGATTTGATACCTTCGAAGATAATAATCTTCTTAGTCTTCTGGATTTCATCCGCCGCTTGCTTATAACCCGCAAAGAAGTCAAGAGTATGAAGAGCTTTATAGTTCATATATTTCATTATCTTAAGCTGCTTAAAATTTGCGAATCTTGTTCTACCTTTTGCTCCGATAAGATTAGAATTCATATCGTAAACAGGATACATAATTCTATTAGATTTCTTGTCAATCCTAATTTCATATTTCTTTAGAGTTTCCTCAGGAATACCCTCCTCTATCCATTCATAAGGAATCTCATCTGAGAACTGGTCATAATAGGAATCTGGCAAAATTTCGTGTTGAACCACATCTTTTTCTTGGTGAGATTTCCGCAAATTTTTATAGAAAACAACTGAGTCAGCAGCCTGTAATGAATTTAAATCAGTCCCGGCAAGTTCTGCTGTCTTTTTGACGGCGTCATCAAAACTATAACCCTCAAAGATTCTTAACCACTGAATAATACTCCCGGAAACTCCGCATGAAAAACAGTAGAAATAATTCCCTCTTGTATCAATCATCAACGATGGCGTCTTGTCCACATGGTTGGGGCAGTGGCAAGCATAATTGTGAGAATCTTTTTTTACAAAATCATATGTTTTCGACGCATATTCAAGAAGATCTACTTGCTCACAGAGGATATCAAGCTCCTCATAATCATACTTCATTTCACCTCACCTAACTACTAAATGGGTTTGCTTGTACGTGCTGCTCCTTTGCTTGCTGGATTCTCATTCTGGATCCGTCAAACACAACGTCTATCCACTCACCGTCTGACATCATATCTCCGTTACGATTTATGTCAACAATCAAGGCATAATTTCCGCATTCTTTACCAAATGTATTGATCTCTTCTGAAGTCTTTGGCCGCCATTTAAGACCTGTCGAAACATATCTGTAGATTTTATCGGAATCGGCGATCTCATCGTTACGATTCAGTTGCGCACCCGCAAGAACCGGCACATATAATTCTCCGGCGATTTTATTCTTCAAGAAGTCCGTCATCTGGCCAAGGATGTTGTAGACCTTATTAGAATCTCCGTCGTCGCATTTAATATAATCATAAACGACGAACCCGATATCTATCTTATGTTTCAGTATTTTACACATGGCATATATCTTGTCAGTATCGGGATTGGTCATGTATTCATGTACCAAAGGCTGCTTTTTTAGCCAATCTCTGGCTTTTTTCAGCTTGTTCTTATCTTCTTGACTAAGTCTTCCATTCTTAATGTTGTTGCCCGAAATACCTGTTAAACAGCTTAAAACTCTCTGTGTAAATAGCTTATCTGAAATCTCAGTATCAATATACAAAACTGGGACACCGCTCTTGAGCATGTTAATGCATTCACATAGCATAAATGCAGATTTACCAGTTTTCATACGGCCAGATATTAATATCAATTCTGATGGATCATAGGTCACATAATTGTTGAGTTCTGGTATCATTGACGGAAGTCCGGCGAATCCGCTGTCATTCCAAGATCCTTCTATCTCGTCCCATATATCATCAAGCTTTTCTCCTAATGTGGATACTTCGTTGGTGACTATATACTTCTCGATAACATCGTTAATATTATCGTTGACCTTTTTGTTGACTTCAGATAAAGATAAGTTTTCGTTAAGACATATGCGTTCTGCTTCGACTGCAGCTTTCGCCATATCTCTTTTAAATGCTGTTGTAACAACATTATTGACAGCAAGCTTATACTCTTCTAAAGTATCCCGCGCGGCTTCAGAACATAAATCTATGAACTCCTGCATATTGCTCATATTATGTTCTTCGATCTTGCGCTTAACGGCTTTATTTGAGTCCAGCATTGTTGATATATTGAGTGCATCTATTTTGTCGATTCCGTTTTTATATAGTTCGCTGATCGCCCAATAAATGCACCCATTTTCAATATTGTAGAAATACCCCGGTTTAAGGTAATCCGTATGCATAATAAATTCGGGATGATATATTAGTGTTGCGATAACAACTGCTTCGCTATTAACATCGCTAATTCTGGACAAATCCATTTAAATCATCCTTCCATAAAATTGTCTATAGTTTTCCTTTTCGGAGGTCTGTAAACAAATGTAGGAGTCGTATCTTCTTCTATTGTGAACTTCATCTTTTTTCCAGCGTTTTTAAGCTTATTATATTCAGCTTCCATTTCTTTGTTGGCAATTACATAGTATAATCCAGCGGGATAATTAAGACGCATCTTATTATTGATATAATATTTAAGACCAAATAATAAAAATTCGCTATCTATTCCTTTGGTATTTACTATGGTGTTAACTGTTTTTCTAAGCTGCGGGACCGGAGTGTTCGGGTTGATCTTGTCTAAGAACAACTTAACAATCTTTTCTTTTTCTTCGCGCTCTTTAAAACAATCTTTGTGAAAGTACTGAGTACCTTTTTTTGCCGCATCATCTTTCGATACTTCTTCTCCTGGATGTTTACAGTATTTATACCTACATTTCATAGATTATAACCACGGAACCTGTTCTTCATCACTTTCATCGACTTTCATAAAATCATCATCTGCTTTAGGCGTTTTAGGAGCTGACGTTTTTCCGCCGCCACCGTTCTGAATATCAAAATCGAAGATAGTGAAGTTGATGTATTCCTTCTCCTTTTCTTTGCTCCAGTATCTTGTAACATCGCAGTTTTTAATCTGAATGTTTACCGGCTCCGTGATGCTCTTACCAAGTTCATGTGCGTTGCCTACAAGTCGCACGAATTTATTCTGGAAATCTGTTTCATAAGTACCATCCTGATTCTTTCTTGATGTCGAAACTTCTGCGGTAGAATACTTACCTTTATCTTCTACTGCCCAGATCCTGGCATATCCGCCTACTACACGACCATCGTCTAAAGTTCTTGCATGTGTAAATCCCATATTATATTCCTCCTATAAATTTTTAACTGCTTCTAAACAAGCCTTGGCTTTTTCGATATCTCTTATCGCATTGGGGTTTCCTGATGGTACGAATTCTTTAATGGTTTCAACCAACTTCGGGTTACCTTTCTTTTCTGTACCGATTTTAATAATTTCTGATTTTATTGCTTTAAGATCGTCAACAGGATCAGCGGGTGCTTCTGTATTGCGCACTCTAGGTGTGTAACCTTCGCCAGAATTAGCCCACTGGATGATCTTACGGCCGTGATCTTCTGACAAAATTACTCCACTTCTTCCAGAGAAAATGTGAGTATTATCTTTTTGCTGTTCTGCAACATTGGTCTTCTGATCAAGAAGAAATGTAACGGTAAACTCATACTCAAAGCCGTCACGCTGTTTTGCTCCTACGCCCAACTTCTGAACGCTTTTCTTTCCTCTGTCGTCCTGCGTCATTTCATATTGATCCTTACCCCTCATTGTTGCGATAATATGAATGGGCGAATCAGCAATTGCTGCGATAAAAGCATTATGTCTTGGAGTAATCTTTTTCCATGCCTGATAAGTTCCACCGGCTTGCTGCTGAAGGTCAAGACATCCTCCCTCGCCCTCCCATTCATGCGAAGAAGAATCAATAATTAGAATGTCGTAGCCTTGTTCAACTGCGAAATTAATAGCTTCTACATATCTTTCTGGATTATGTGGAGCTTCCATATCAATGATGTCATAATCAAATTCATTAGCATAATACTGACCACGGCTTTGTTCGGTATTCAACATTAGAATCTTAGCTTGTTTGCCAGTTTCCTTTTCGATCTCTTCCGCCATTCCAGTAGCCAACCTAAGAGAAGAATAAGTTTTACCGCCACCGGAAGGTGCCATCAATGCAATTTTAGTAAAAATCTTTTCTCTCTTAGCTTTCTTAATCACAAAACCTGCCATTTAATCATTCCTTTCTAATATTCATAAAACCTTGGATCATTGTTCACATCTAAACAAAAATCTTCAAATTCCTTAACTACTACAAGTCCGCTGCACTGCGGACATTTAACTAGCTTCGTAGAATATCCAGTGCCATGTTCATCCCATATATACTTTTGCGAATTGAACACGACACCGCATTTTTTACACTCATGTTGCCCTATTTTTACGCTTAACAATCATACTCTACCCCCTATTCTTCATCCTTTTTCTTGTTTTTGGCGAGTATGAATGCAATCCTATCAGCGATAATCTTATTATTTTCAATATCAAATTTCTTAAACTGAGTGTTTAACTTATCCCACTGTGCGAATTCTGTATGACGAGGCTGCCCAGAGTTTATGTTTGAACCAAATTCATACCTATCATCAGGATGTTCTTCATTCCATTTTCTTTTCTGCTCTGTTCTTTCTTTGTCATACTCATAACATTTTCCCGCCGCTTTCCGATCCGCGAATCTTTGCATCCGCTTCTCGTGACGCTTGGCTTTCTTTTCTTTATTAAGGATCTTGCGTCCTAAATCCTTATATCTTTTGTGTCTGGCCTGTTTCCCAGGACCTGGCTTTAGTTTTGCCATATTTATTCACCTCTTTGATTTGTAATCATTCTATGTATTCCCAAGTCAAACGTTGACCAGTCGTTGGATGTCTTCCGGCATGATTAATAATATGCTTAATACTCTTTCTTATGCTATCACTTCTTCTCCGCAGACCAGCCCATTCAGTTGCATCGGCAATACTTTTAAAAATTTCACCAGTTTCAATACATCTAACTTTTTTCAGTGATTTTCTACATCCATTTTCAATTCCGTGAACAGTATTTTCTTTAGATGTAATCCATTCTAAATTCATATAGTAATTTCTTAGTTTATTACAATCCTTATGGTTTACAACTAAACCTTCTTCATATCCACCAACAAAATTGAATGCTACGGCCATATGCGGTTTTATGATAATCTTTTTATCTTTCGCACCAAGACTTACACATATTTGATAGTAACCATTTTTATTGATATGTTTCTTTAGGATCCTATTTGTTTTTAAACTATAAATATCTCCATAATTAGATACAAGAAAGCGATCTGAATAATCTGTTCCCTTATATATTAATCCTTTCCATTTTAAATCCTTAAATATTCTCACCTCCTATTATTTATAACAGCCTCGGCTGGATTCGAACCAGCGAATGCAGGAGTCAAAGTCCTGTGCCTTACCGCTTGGCGACGAGGCTAAACGCAGGTTTTTAATGGAACCTGCTAAACCATTTAATCAATTACTGAATACATCAAAAACTGATGTAAAAATCTGATGTACAGAAGAAGATTCCTGTATCAACGTCAAAAATCTCGCGGGCAATATCCTCGTAGAGCGTAGAAGCTTTACCATAATAGCTACCAAGATCATCTGTGAAATACTGTACAACTTCCTTCTGGAAAATCACATAAATCGCACTAAATCCGAACCCACCAACTTCTTCGATGTCATATAATGCCCCATTGTTAGTAAAAGCATCTGCCAGATCAGCCTTTGTGGTATTCTTCAGAGTTCCGTTAGGCGGAATAACTTCAATATCTAATGTAATATTCCCAAATTCCCGCTGAGAAACAAGGATCTTACTAAGAGCCGCAGCTTTCTTTTCATTTGATACATATAGCTTAATCTTATAATTCTCCTCATCAAAAATCACATTAACCTCTGGGTCGCGCATAAAAAATGCGTTAATCTTATTGTAATAAATATTCCAAGGTGATGATAAACATAACTTTGCCATATTAATTCTCCTTTTTAATTTTATTATTAATAGTTTACGGTTTCCCCAATCTCGCTGCAGTCGAAAACTGGGTACTTCAAAATTCGGATCCCGGTCATAACCGAGTTCTTATAAAACTGCCGATTTCCGTTTTGTTCATAATTAGTCTAAAACTCTGATGTTGACCGCACAGCAGTCATTCGCTAGTTTATGTATGCATACAGTTTGTGGACTCGTCGTCCAAGCGCTCTTATCGAGAATCGAACTCGAATCTCCTGCAAGACCAACAGGCGCACTGAATTCTTAAACCGGCTTCCATTATGCTATAAGAGCAAGCCCACAAGACAGGTTTCGAACCTGTGTCTCCATTCGCGAAATGGTGTTTTAACCTAGGATTTATTTTTTGGCACCTTTTCTAAACTACATGTGGATAATAAATCTTCTGGGATTAAACCAAGGACACATGACATATAATGCCACATCTCTCACCTGATTAAACTAAGGATCCGTATAGCCAGGGGTAGGATTTGCACCCACCATGAACAGTTTGTTTGTAGCTCCCGAAGGCTAAATCTTGATTCGGTCATAGCTTTTTAACTATGTGTCCGCTGTTCCACCAAGCTGCTGTCTACCTATTCCAGCACCTGGCTATTAACGTAGAAAGGAGTGTCGCTCATTTCGTTCTATAAAAGAACGATGCAGAACGGTCGGATTCGAACCGACAACTTCCTCTTTAAAAGGAGGTACTCTATCCATTTGAGTTACGTTCCGCTGCGACTTATAACCGAACTTCCATCGCCGAAAAGTTTTCTGTGTGTCGATCTTTACTCAGAATAATAATGAAGTAGATTTTCTTCGTCTAACTTTGAACAATGTTGAATAGCTGATAAAAACAATAGAATAAAAAATAAAAATATACATTAAACACTGCTGCGTCAAACTGCTTGTTACCTAAATTTCTAAACACACACGGAAAATTAACTAAATTTCAAATGTTACTGTACTATTAATCTTGTTTAATTCAGTCTGTATTTCTGATAATAATTTTGTCACTCGTTCGAGTTCCTGTTTTACAAGATCAATATCATAATTGGCAATCTCATAATCCACGATATTTGAATTATACTTTTCTCTTCTCTGTTTTGGCAACTGCTGGGACATCTTCATGAGCCTACTTTTTTCTGCTGATAACTGCGGCATGAAAACTAGAACTTCGTCGATAGTCATATCAAAGGCGTCTAATTTTTGTGTTGTATTGAAGCAGTTGATAGCATGTTTAATATGCCGGATCTCTGCTTGAATCTCAGCCATTTCATTGCTGATCTTTACAAAATCATATTCTGGTCTTAAATCCTCTGGATTTTCGCCGACCGATGCATAGAAGATCTTGGATTTATCTTCGATATTCTTTAATAAGCAAAACTTCTCAGATAATTCCTTAACTTTCTTCGCCGCTTCTGTTGAAGTAACTTTCATATCTCTTACCTGCCTTTCTAATGATGATTATATCACAAGTTATTAATTTTGTCAATCATTAATTTAACCGCTTATTGGATGGTAATGATCGACAGATATATCCATCCAACAAAGCTGATTATATCATATATTGTTAATTTTGTCAAGTATTATTTTTATCGCCCAAGTTGCCAGAACGGCAACCCGAAACAATTATGATTATAACACAACATCGTAATTTAGTCAAGAGCTAATTTTGAAACTTTTTCTAGTCATACCGTCTGACCAATAAATCCGATCAACATCAAGATAATCTGGTACATTAGGCTCATACTCATTAGTATGCGTTACCGCCAGTGATGTCGTACCATATCGTTCAATTCTTTTGTTGGCAGTATCCCAATCCATATAACCATATCTCAAGTTTCCTTGCCATTCATTATATACATTTGTAGGATCGATAATGGTTAAATTGATATCTTCTTTATTACATTCAGTTGGAAACGGACCGTTGCCGTGACGTGTCATATAAGACCTGGTCACATAGATAGTCTCAAAATTTTCATATTCCGTATCTTTAAGAATTTCTTTAACATTGGTTAAATCCGTATTGCTCGGTGTAAGATGATCTTTGTCTGGTAGTTTTTGATCCAGAAGTAATCCCTGACCATTCTCAAAGATTACAGTATTATAACCTTTTAATACTAGACAATCATTATCAGCGCACCAGTTTATTCTTTCAATAAACTCACAGCAATCTACAACAAAAGACCAAAATAAATCTTCTGACCAATATATATCTGGTAATTTATAATTACATTCTTTTGCTAATTTATCTCTGATATATCTTATAATTGCAAGCGTATGCGTAAAACTATAAAATGCCATATAACCAACTTTTAAATACGGATATTTTGATGTCTCCCAAACTCCCTGCCCGCAAGATCCATTTCTATCTTTTGTTTCTCTGGCTTGTCCAACTAACATATGATATGGAGTAACTACTGGGCATTCTTTATGAGAAATGATTACTGTATTGCCAAGATATTCTTCGAGTTCATCATATTCTTGATTAAATATAATAGGATTAACCATAAACTGTTTTGGAAAATATGTGTCTGCTCCGGCAAAAGTACCAGAACCAAAGTGGTGAAAAACATGACGCCTTCCGTTTGGTAATTCAACCGTATGTCCACGCTGAGAAGAGCCATTGGTTAATATATTAAGTACTTCATCGCCCTTGAGGGCGGCCTCATTGCTGAGATAATCAACAACTTGGCCTTTACCCTCATCTCCATAATTAAGACCTATAACAGCCTTAATATTCTTTACCATGAAATTCCTCCGTCGTTCTTTTGCATGATATAACTATCGTTACTTAAAGCATCATCAATACAGTCAACAATATCACTTGCCAAACTATCCAGTGTTCCTACTTTTAGATGACCTTCCGGAAGAATCTCGCCAAACGATGTGTCAATTCTGTTCTTGTAATACCTATATGATGTCCTGCGGTCGTTTACGGCGATATGATATATATCAAACTTTTCTGCAGCTTCTTCGTACAACGCTTTAGTTTCTACATCTGCTTCGAGTCCATCCCCACTAACGCTTGAAAGTTCAACTTTCGGCAAATATGGATTGAGTGGTTCGTCACCAGTAGTAATAATGATTCCTTTTTTACCACGCTTCCAGCAATCCAGGTCGCAATGTCGCGCACCATAATACCAGGCGGCAGTATATGACTCAAATCCGTTTCCCCCGCCGCCACGCTCGAAATAAAGCTTATCAAGCTGTTCGGCGATTCTAATATCAGACTCGAACTGTCCAATCTGGATAGGATCGGTATCGTATGCTAAATCACCAATACCCATCACACAGATTTGAACGTCATCATATTTGTTAAATAAATCCTGCACAATCACCCCGATTTGACTTGCTACTTTCATACCAACATCAGTCATACTACCGGTTAAATCGCAAGCGATGATTACAGGAATCGTATTAGGATGTTCTTCGGAATCTCGGCATTCTCTCATTATATTTTTAGGGTCAAGCATTGGATCTGTTGACCTGCTTTTAAATACATCCTGATACACTAAGCCATCAAAAACTGCAGCTCCAGTAGCTGATGTTGTAACTCCTCTTGTACTTGTATTATAACTTACATAATTTGTGGCACTCCAACTTCCGCTACCCATTATTCTTCATCCTCCGTTTCATCTTTATCTTCACTGTCTGTATCAAAATCGAAGTCAAACATTCCTTCAAACATATCTCCGAAATTTCCACCGCTCATCATCATAAGTGGCAGCATATTACTCATGTTGCCGGATCCGTTATTACCCTTCATCATCTCAGACATCATCATGTACTTAAAGATGTTGTTTGCACCTTTACCGCCTTTAAGATTATCACCAAATAGAGATACAATCTTACCATAGAAATAAGTATTACCCATGAAAACATGACGCTCCAGAAGCTGGGTTTCTACCGTGCTGTCTTCGTAGTTGATAACAGTTACCTTTTCTTTGTCAGCTTCGATCACACACTTCGGCTTGCCATTCACCAAGATTATGTCTCCTTTATGTACCTTGTTTGTAGGGATCACAAAGAAGAAATCTTCTCCGATATCAAATACAAAGTTATTGCAATTCACAAGTCTTCCGGTCTTCATATTGTATGTCTTATATCCGTTGTTAGTTTTTACAGCGATTTTACCGTCCATAGACAGTCTACACATACCAGGCGCGATTTTTCCAAACATTCCATTAAACATCTTATTCGTATCAAACATATTAAAATTCCTCCTTGTTTATCACATTATTGATTATTATCTTTGATATATATAAATATATCTTCATTGTTATGATGGTTTGATATTCCTGTGCGCAAATTGTTTTTTAATAACATTTTATCATGTAATTTAAAACCAACGTTTTTACATATATTCCCAACATCTTGTATTAAATCATAGTTTTTAAAATTTTTAATATTGATTACAAAGTATCCTTCTTTTATTAAATATTTGTATATATTGCTTATTGTAGCAGCCATATAATTGCTTATCCATTCATCATATGTGACACCATCATAATAAGACTGGTCCCCTACTTTATAATCTTCTAAATTAAAATATGGTGGACTACTAAAAGCCAATCCGAAAGTGTTTTCCCATTCTGGCACAAAAATTTCGCTTCCATGTTTTCGTATATCAACTTTTGTATTATTATTGCATATATTCTTATAATCGTTCGCTAGTTGATCTAATCTATCACATAAAAGATAATTTGGATCCGTTCCATAATAATCTATATTATTTCTAAGCGCACTAAGCAGCCTAACTCCCCATCCACAAGAATAATCCAATAATTTATTATTAACATTATATTTAGTTAAAATTTCATCAGCGGTTTTAATAGGAAAATTTGCTGGTTTTTCAGCTAATCCTTTGCCGCACAATCTAAACGCAGTTGATATTTTATCTGTTATCGACATAGTGTCCGGATATATTTTTTTTATTGCTTTCTGTTTTACCATAAAAAACTTCAATTAATTGTTTGCATTTTAATACTTCTTCTATTGACCATTTACTATGCCAAAGTTTCGTTTTTGATGCAATATCTTTAATATAATAGTTATATATATGATTTATTTTTACTCCACCTTCGGACACCTTTTTTATTTGTTTTTGTACATCTTCGAATGATGGTTTTGTATAATACTCTTTTACAATTTTTTCATATTCTTCATCTGATAATTCTTTTCTTATATTCGTTTTATATGTTTTTCCTAAATAATTTATCTCGTACATTCAATCTCCTTGATTGTAACAGATTGTGAAAATTTTTTATTTGTATCAAACATATTAAAATTCCTCAGTAAAATATTCTTTAATTCCAATTATTTCTTTTGTTTCTGAATTGAAGATAAATTGATTCTTCATTCCGTCTTTTATAAACATTTCTCTTTCGTCTTTATGCGATCTAAGTCTAAACAGTAATCCTTTTATCATGGTGATTAAATGATCCTTTGATGAGCAATAATCAATGATATCGCTATACATGAAATCAATTAGACTTTGAATCAATTTATCTTCTTGCTCAGTGTTTCTTTTAGTATCCATTATTTCTCCGTAACCACTGCTGTTCCTGCTCCTTGGACAGTAACCCATCCATGTTTCTTTCTTGCTTCCGCTTCAGTCATTTTGATTAATTCGTCTGTAATAGATGCAGCCTTTACCTTATTTGCTTCTGCTTCAGCTTTTGCTTTGGTAATCTGGATCTCAGCTTCATTTTGGGCTTTGATTAATGCAGTCGCAGCTTCGACTTTTGCGGTTTCCTGCTCAGCCTGGGCCTGTTGCTTTCTTTGAACAGCAGTAATTCTATTATTAATAGTTTTACGAAGTTGCTTATCAGGATGAACATCAATAATTGATGCACTTAACACCTCAATTCCATAATCCTTTTTAAAACTATTATTCAAATATTTTGTTAATTCATCATTAATCCCGGCTCTATTCCCAGAATATATATCCATTAAAGAATGCGACGTAGTGACTTCAGATACTTTTGATTTCATTACGGTTCTTACTCTAGAATCGATGATTTCTGATCCATCCATTCCTCTAAATCTCCGATAAGTATCTACGACAGTTTCATCATTAAATTTATAAGACATTTGAAAACTAATTGCAATTGTTGCATCATCAGAAGTTGAAACTCTAAAACTGTCATCACCTTTAGATCCTTCCCTTTTATCTTTAGTAAGAACTAGCTGCTCATTACTTGTATTAAACAGTTTTACTTTTTTAGTTGGTGATACAACATGCCACCCACGATGAAGAGTTTTATCTTCTGCACCATGAGACATTGAAATCACAACACCTTCGTATCCATCAGGAATACGTTCAACACATAATATTATACAAATTAATGCAACAACAATAATAACTCCTAAACTAATAGCTCCAATTAATCCCTTTTTCATTCCTTTTCCTCCTTATTATCTCTGTCAATATTGTACATTGTATCCTTCCAAATTCTATACATATAAAGCCCAAGTGGATAGAATACAAATGACCCTAAAAACCAAACTACAACAGCTCCTAGAAATACTAAGAGCCAAAATACTGGATTCATCATTTCCCCTCCTTATCACACGCATGAAAATCTATTAACATTTTGTATTTTTGATCACCGAAAATCTGCTGCCATTTTCTTTTTGCCTTATCCGATTCCCAACCAAAAGGCATCATATGGTAATTGATCAGAAACAGATCGTCCAGGTTAACACCCATACATTTCGTCATCACTTCATAAGCGCCAACGCTTTCATGATGATAATAATGTGCAATTCCCTGTTCATCGAAGGTTTGAGTAAAAAGTTTTCCGTAGTCATGTAACAAAGCACCGGCGGTTTGTCCGTAAGCATTCCATGTCATCTTACAATGAGTCAGCAAATCATGGTCATGATGCGGATTTTTCTGATCAAAACCATCCATCTTATCGATAAAATGGTCGATGTCATATTCTGGATTTTTAAGAATATCAATCTCATCCCAACCTTCTTCGTAAAATGGAACCTGGAATTTTGCCCGCTGACTGTAAATAACTTCTTCAGGTACTACACGGTCCCGCTGCGAATTACTTTTAAGACAGCTTTCGAAGGTGCGACCTACAACAACTATGATCTTTTTACAATCATTTACTTTATTGACTTCTCTCATTAATCTGCGGCGATCTTTAAGGTTCAAGAAAGTGGCATCGGCAATAACGTTATTCTTTTCTCTTAATAATTTCTTCATCCTTTTATAGAAAGTTCTAAAAACATCTGGGTTATGAGACTGATCATTTACGTCTCCAAATTCCGCGCGAATCGCATCGCTTGATACCACCTTATAACCTAATTCTTTTTCTGCTTTGTCAGCTAAATAAGACTTGCCGGATCCTGAGAGTCCGCACATAACAACTAGTTCTGGCATTTATTAACCTCCATGCTTGAGCAAATAACTTTTGGCAACATTTTTGAAACTAAAGTTAGAATCATTTTCATCTCTGTAGACCAAACCTTCACGCAACACATCTGAAGTAATTACAGAATTGCCTTCAGCTTCTTCCTTCATATCATCAATATTATCTGGAATCTGATGATGGTCATAAATTAATGGAACGTGCGGAATATCATGAACATCACACCAATCAAATAATTCTTCGTTGGTATATCTTTTGCCATCAACCCAGAGATTAAAGGCTGCAAATCTTACGTCTTTGATATTAAGCGGATTTCCTTGCACTTTATTACCGTAAGTCTCGCCCTGAAGATACATTTGATTTACATCGTTTGCGTTTGCAAATCCAAGCATCTTTTTCTCGATATCATACTTATCGGCCATTTCCCAGTAGACATTAGATTCGTGATATGTTTCTTGATATCTGTCTTTCTGGCGGACATTTCTAGAGCATACGGAGAAATCGTATTTATTTCCTTTTATGTATTCCAGACCAAAAGATGTAGAGGTTCCGTCAATCTTCTCTGTAACACTATATCTATTATCTCTATTGAGTAAAACCCAGGGCATATTTTCAACGCGAATTTCATCTGTTTTATTAATAAAACTTGGAAAGCGTTTTGGGTTATCTCTCTTTTTGCCAAAGAAAACAAATAATAATTTCTTACCCCATTCACGCCGCATTAGCCATCTGATGGGCTTTCTTTTGAAGATATTCTTATGTCTACAAGCCATAGCTTTGTATTTTGCTTCTGGATCAACACCGCTGGATTTACGCTGCTGGTCGTATGGATCGTGGTAGGTAACTTTCAACTTTTCTGTTACATCGGTCCCTACAGCAGGATCACCAAGTTCCGGAAAAT
>Ga0310691_10001396_pt1 | contig 36985 bp, 32 predicted proteins | sample 176DNAGHGlowgp2_FD_203887 | JGI IMG/M metagenome (GOLD analysis project Ga0310691, IMG submission 203887) | Sheep rumen microbial communities from Palmerston North, Manawatu-Wanganui, New Zealand - 1766 DNA GHGlow gp2 (v2) (version 2) | ecosystem: Host-associated > Mammals > Digestive system >... | reverse complement strand
ACTTAAAACCTGCTTTTTTTCTTCCGTTTGGATCAAGGTACGCTGCCGGTTACGTAGAGAACCAGAGCTCAGACAGGCCAAGCCTGTGGCTGAATAAGGGTATGGGAGTTAATGCTGGCTTCAGGACGTCTGTTCACGAGAACGCCCACATACAGAACCTCGACCATAAAAAATGGTCTTTTCTTGAAAAGATCAGGGCAAAGAGAAATGGCATACCCTTAAGCGGTAGAAGCGCGAAGGAGAACGCGCTGCTTAGAAAGGCGTTTCCGCTTTCAAACGCGGACGTGATGAAGCCGAGCAAGGATTTTGACGAGGCCACGCATCCTGCAACCCTAGATGAAGCTGCTACGTCAAACCGTGAAATCAGGGCCGGAATATGGAATGACGAAGGACAGCCGGAACTTGACCAGCTGCTTGGGAGGATTAACTCTTTTACGCCTTTTGAAGTGGTTAGTGCCATTAAGAAACATGGAAACGCGTACACCACTTCAATGCTGCAACGTATGTTCCACAACGATATGGCCGCGTTTGCTATGCCTACTGAAATGACAAGAATTGTAAATCCAAAATTGTACGAACAGCAGCTGAAGGCATGGAACCAGCATATGCAGGAGCACTACGGGGAGTGGCTAGACTCGGTAAAGAGGTCATGGAGCGAAGTCGCAAGCAAGGGTAGGCCTATGACATCTTACCAAGATGGCAGAATTGGCAAGATGGCTGGTGCGCCGTTAAACGGTGTAGAGACGTACGAGCATGCCGTCCAGACACGGTTGAATGAGAGGAAGGTCATGTGCAAGATGGCTGGAATGCGTAAATTCCGGAAACACGGCTTGCAGATTGAGAAGCGCGCTGCGCCAGTACCGATACCGAGATCGGTCATTGCGCAGATAGCCAGGCAACTGGCCAGGAATTCTGCACGGTACGCCGGAACTGCCGGAAGGGCTACCGCAAGGGCTGCCGGAAGGGCGGCGCACTACGCCGGAACCGCCGGAAGGGCTGCCGGAAGGGTTGCGTTCGCGCCAGCCCGTTTCATAAACAGGGGCGTCGGAAACCTGGCGTCCGCGTTCTCGCCCCGCTTAGCGCCATATGTGAACCCATACCTGAAGCGGGTCGGCCTGATCGGGTGGGCGGGCGCTGGCGCCAGGGCCGCGGACGCCACCTTTGGCTTGACGCAGTCCGACCGCAACGACAGCGCCTTCACGCAGGACGCCAAACGCACGGCAAGGGCGATTATCAGCGGTTCGCAGCTGCTTAACCCTGGAGCCGCGATACAGTACTGGCTTGGCAACAAGCTGCTTGGCCTGTCTACGAAGTCGACGTTCAAATCGCTTGGGAAGAAGATCGTGTCTCCTGAGCGGGTGAACAAGGCCATGCAGATAATAGCGAAGACCGATCCGGCGCTCGCCAGGTCTCTTTCAGAGTCGGCCGCGCTTGCCGTGGCCGCCAAGGAGATCAACGACGCGACCGGGGCGGCAAGGTCCAACAGGAAGGCGGAGTCAATATACAATGTCGTCAAGGAGCTTGCGCCTGACATCGTCCCAGAAGGCACTTTCTCTGATTTCATGAGAAAGACGGACGACAGCGTAAACAAGGGGGTTTCCATACTTGGCGGGCATCTTGCAAACGACAGGAGGTTCGCGGTCCGAGCCTTCGGAAGATACGCCGAGAAACACCCCAAGACGGTAGGGAGGATCCTGGCCAGGCTGCTCGGGCAGGACTACAGCAAACCTGTCCTTGGCGGCCAGTTCTCCCCGTTGTCCAGCGTCGGTTCAGGCGCGTTGGAGAGCGCCGGAGATGCCATGATGGGCATGGCCGGCGAAAAGGTTCTCGCAAACAAGGACAGGATCAGAGCTGGCGCGGCGGCTGCGTCGGTTCTCGCAAAGACGCTGCCCGTAGTTGTAAGTAGAACTGGCGGTCAGGACTCGGATGCGAACTGACACGGCCACCGCGCAGCTCATTCCGTTTTTCTTTACACATGCGCATGGACCTGCTATATTGTTAGCGGGTTCTGTCACAACAACAAGGAGAGGAAAATGACTCGTTACGAACAAGGATTCATGAACAAGTGCGCCGAGTACGGCGTGGACGGCAGGGCGCTCATCCAGTGGATGCAGAAGAGCGCCGCCTGGGGCGACGGGCTTGCGGCGGCGGGGCAGCAGAACATGCAGGAGGCCAGCCAGCAGTTCGCCCCTGCCCGCAATTTTGCCGGCCGCCTCTGGAATGGCGCGAAGAGGGTCGGCCGCGGTGTTGCCAGCACGGCGAAAGGCGTTGGAAATGCCGCGCTTGGCGCAGGCCAGCAGGCCCTTGGCTGGGGGCTCAACCAGGCGGAACGAGGCGTAAACGCGGCTGGAAACGCGGCAAGGGCCGTCGGCGGGGCCGTGCAGCGTGGGGCACAGGCAGTTGGAAACGCCGCACAGGAGTTCGGGCAGGACGTCGGTGACGCCATGTCCAGCGGGTGGAACAACTACCAGAACACGATGCGCGGCATTGGCGAGGCGGCCGGGCGTGGCGTAACGGGCGCGATTGGCAAGTGGCAGAACAACAGGATGGCCGAGCGTGGCGCCAACCGTGTTGGCAGAACTGCGGCCGAGGCTGCGCGCCAGAGGACGCTACAGGCCACACGCATCCGGTAGACACGGTCATTCGACGATGCCGCATCACCTGGCCGACAAGAGATTCTGGAAGGACATTGGACGCGGGTTCCTGCCTAGGAACGCCGGGTCCAGGGTCGGACAGGTGTTGTCGCACGGCGTCACGGACGCCGCGGCAGGCATATCGGATCTTGTCGGAGGACATGGCGCGGCGGACAGAGTGCGCAAGTGGCAGAAGTCCATGGACGACACATACGATTCGTTCATGGACAAGGACTTCAGGCAGGAGTACCGCGACAACAAGATTGGTAGGGCCGCGGGGGAGCTCGCGTCCTCCATGGTGCCGGGCATACTCGGCGGGTACGTGGCAAAGGCCATCCCGTCTTCCGGAATACTTGGAAAGCTTGACAAGGCGACTAAGTTGCGAAGGGCTGGCTTTCTAAGCAGAAGAGCGGGAAGGCTGGCGGCGTTGGTTTCCGGTAAAGCCAACAACCCAGTGTCCAGGTTCTTCCTGAAACCGAAAACCGTTTCGGGGCTTCGTGGAACCGGGTTTCTCGGCAAGCTCATAAAAATACCCGGCGTTGAGCCAAAATTGCTTGCGCGTCTCCTGTCCAACAGGCAGGCGATGGCGGCGCTTGGAGGCGTTTCCGGCCTTGCAGGCCATGTGAGGGGCGGGTCGATAGACACCCGGGACGTATCTGTTCCAGGAGACTTAAACCCCGTCATGAAGGCCAAGGACCTTCTTTCAAGAGAGTGGCTGCTCCAGAGGGCCGCCCTCGGGTCCGACCGGGACTACGGAAGGGCGTACGACGCGATGAAGAAGTTCGACGCCTTGTACAGGCCGTCTGGGGAGAACGACGGCGCCAGGCCGATGACGAGAGGCGGAAACACTGTTTTCAGAAGCGACGGCTACGGCGACCTTGGCGGCAGGTACATGCTGGGCGGCAGCAACGAACAGAGGAGGATGGAGCGGCTCATGTCGCTTGCGAACAGGCATGCGGCGTCGAAGGAGTCAGGTTCGTTCGGGACGAGCTGGCTCGGTCAGGCGCTTGGGTTCGAAAGCCCGTTGTACGACAGGACGCCAGGCGTCGAGCTTGTGGACAGAGGAGACGGAACCAAGGCGGTAAGGTTCATTCCAAGGGCCCAGGTGGACGAAAACGGAATGCGGATCCGCGACAACGTGTACCGCAGGATCGGATCCGCAATGGACGCACGTTCTGGAGGCGGGAAGGGCACTTTCAGGCATATCGGCAGCGCGATTGCCTCGATACCCCAGACTTTGGCGTACACCGCCACCCCGTGGACCAGCGCTGCCGGAATTCTGCATGGCGGGGCGCAGTCAGGCGGCGGTTACGACGTAGGATCCGGGGCGGGCCTGATGGCGTCCAACTTGCTTGGGCTTGTCCCCGCCATTGGACGTCTTGGGTTCTTCCCCAGCATGCTGAGGAATCTTGGCCTGCCGATAGCCGGTTCATACGCCGGAGGAAAGCTCATGTCCGCTGAGTCTCCGGGCAGCGCGGCCGCACGGGACAGGTTCATCGACGAGGCGGCGGGCGCGTACAACGGCGGAGCCACGCCAGATTTCTTCGCGAACACGAAGACAGGAAGATAGGAGAGTTTCAGATGTACAGAGTAGACGAGTTTCTTTCACCTGAGGAGCGGCTTGCCGCCATGCACCACGGGATGATCGTGAAGCTGGGTTCTATGGGGATCGGGCCTGGCGAGTTTGTCCGAATGGTCAAGCGTGCTCAGGCCAGAGGCTCAGACGTCGAAAGTCTTATAAAGTCCATGGCGATGCTGTCCGTCGGTCTCGGCATACCCGCCGGCGTGGCATGGTACGCCGCGAGCAGGGCGCTGAAGCCTTCCACGTCCACTAACAGAGGATTGAAGAGGAAGCTTCACGCGTACAACAAGGTGATAGCGCAGTACGGAGGCCGCAAGAAGCAGGTTCAGGCGCCAGCGGTCTCCGGCAGCGACGAGGAGGAAGACGGCGATCAGCCAGATCGCGACTCCGTGGATGTGGCCTCCTCGCAATCCGGCAGCTTTCCGTGGCAGACCGAGAAGGCGGCGTCTGTAGGCGCCGGGCTTGCCGGAGGCCTGCTGGCCGGCGGCTCGTCTGCGGCCCTTGCGGCCTTGATATCCACGTATCTGGAGGCAAGAAGGCAGAAGAAAGAGGAAGAGGAGGACCTGAAGGACAAGGTATCCCCGGACACGGTGGTCTTGTATGTCGGCGGCAAAGGCGGTAAGGCCAGCAAGACCGCGGAGGACAAGTCCGTGGGCGAAGACGGAAGGGTGTCTGTGAAGGTGGTCCCCACAGAAGAGTCATCGGAGCTGCTTGTGGGCCACAGCGGGCAGCCCAGGGAGCTGGATGGCAGGTTTTCCGGATCTCTTGACAAGAAGGCCATAGCCCGTGCGGTGAACAACGGAGTGATGCTCGCTTCCCTCGTTGCGGCGGCTCCGGCCGGATACGTAGCCGTGAAGAAGCTGGCTGACAAGCTTGAGGAGAACAGGCTGAAGGACCAGGTCGAGGCGGCTCAGAAGGAGTACATAGACCTTCTTTCAGGGTCTCCGGTGGAAAAGGACGCGGAAGAGTTCCTGGACGTCATAGGCGTTCCAAAGGAAGGCATGTCGAAATCGGCTGGCCTGTTCAGCGCGACGCTTGGCGGTGTTGGGTCGTTGATGGACGCCTCGTCGAAGCACAACGCTTCGTTCAGGAGGATCGAGGATCTCGGCTCTGTCGGCGTTGCGTCGGCGCTGCTTAGCAGCCTTGCCGCGGCCTACATAACGAACAAGGCCATGCACAAGCACTACGATCCGAAGGAGGACCCCGAGGACGAGGACAGCGCCCCTGAAGTGCGCCATGTCGTGTACAGGAGGGCCCCTGAACAACTTGAGAAACCCGCGGAGGCCCGTGAGGCGCCGCTCAGGATCATGTTCAAGTGCGCCGACGGGGAGTTCGAGATAACGCCCGGGCAGGCGCTGGCCACGATCTCCGTGCTGAGGGAGTGCATACGTGACTCCGCGCCTATTGAGAAGTCCGCCCAGGCCATGCCGTCATACAGCGTGGACCAGATCCGCGACCTTTTCAACGGCAAGAGCCTGATGGGCATCGGATGGGAGGGGATGGACGCGTACGCCAGGCATTACGGGTTCAGAAACGCAGACGAGCTGGTAAACTGGATGGCCACGGCGAAACCGGACCAGAAGCTGAACGGAAGTGGAATCTACGCCAGTCGAACTGCTGGAGAAATGCTGGATGACATATCACGGCAGACTAGAGGCCGGGTAACGCCTGAGCAGCTTAAGCGGATTATGACCCCGGCCTATATGAGGACGCTACGTGTCGCGAGCGAGGGTCGGGGGAAAGGATACAACGACCTTTTTGGCGAGGGCGGGATAAGCGGCCAGTCCATGGCCGACCTCATGAAGGCCATATCTCCCGGGATGTACGGGTTTGGCTCTGGCGGGGTCGAGGCGTTTCTCCAGGCACATCCGGAAGACGCCGGAAAGCTGGTCGCGCTAGCCGGTTCCACCGACCCGGCTAAGATAAAGGCCGCGCTGATGGAGCAGGTCCGCGCAGACCCCATGGGGTGGATGAAGAGGATCGGGTCTGACGAGTTTTCAGGTTTCAGAGACGCGGCGGTGAACAACTGGATGCAGTCGAACCCGACATTCGGGTGGCTTTCTAGGATTCCGGTGATCGGCAACCTCGTGCAGGCGATAGGAAGATGGTACGCCGGCACGGAAGGGGGAAGGCGCAGGTTCATCAACAATTTCATGACCCAGGCCGGCTTCAACCAGCAGGACGCGTCCAACATGGCGCAGGCCGCGCAGTTCTACCCTGGGAGTTCCGGGTGGGGCATATACGGCGCTGAAGACGAGGTCCCGGACGCCAATGTTGCCGGAGCAGCCGCACAGGGCGCAGGCCAGGCTGCAGGAAGCGGTGGCCAAGGCGCTGCGGCATCGGCTAAGCCTGCGAACCCGGCAGCTCCGGCCTTTTCAGCAGACACAGACGTGTCGGTAAAGCCAGGCGCACACTCATTGGACAATGCATGGTACAGAGGCTCAGCTGGTACCGGCGGATACGTGTTTGACGCATATGGGGCTTCGCAGGGCCCGGACGCCGTGGTGGAAAGGCTTGCGTCCGGACTGCCGGTCTACAGGCCGGTCAGACACAGTTCTGGCAGAATGTTGCTCAGGGCACTTAGCCCTGAGGAGCGCGTATCTTTCAAGAATGACTATCTAAAGTACAAGAGACTGCCGACAGCGGCTCCGGCTGCGAACCCGCCCGCGGCACCGGCCGCCGCTCCGCCCTCAAATCCTCAAAACGTTCCGCCTGGAGGCAACCCGTGAACAAGTCAGCCACGCAGATAAGCTACGGCAATCCGGTCGTCGGGAAGTCTTCGTTCAATGACAGGTCGTACATACCTGTCATCAAGGACGAGGACACCGGAGACGACTACCTGTCGCTGTTCATGTCGGGCGTAAACAGCGTCGTCGACCCTTCCGGAAAGTCGTCGTCCCCGGCTCACGCCATGTACAAGAAGCGACATATGAAGGACACGTCCGAGTTCGTCGCGAACAGCGTGACCTTGAACGACGACGCGTTGAAGGCGTACATCCTCAGGTATGCCAGGAGCATGGAGAGGTACAAGCGGAAGCACGGTCATTATCCCAAGCAGCGCATCATCGGGCATTCGAGAGGCGGGGCTGGGGCGCTGGAGTTCATGAGGGCCCTGTCCGACGCGCATCCAGAGCTTCCGAAGTTCGACGAGTACATCGGGCTCGACCCGTACGACTTCCCAGGGTCGTCTAAGAAGGACCTTAAAGGAAAAGACGGAAGATACCTGGCCAAGAACACCATCGTCGTGCGCCCGAGCAGGAAGGGGTTCTTCAACGGAGACTCGCATGACATGGACGGCGACGGGCGCCTCGGGCTGGTTGACAACATGTATGGCAGGCTGTCAAACGCCATGGTCCGGTTTGCCAGGAGGACAGACCCGGTGCACGCCAGGAACGCCGTGGAGATCAATGTCCCAGGCGCGAACCACAGCACTGCCGACGTCATGATGGACGCGGCCATGATAGCCAGACGCGCAAGGGCCAAGAAGGACATATTGAGGCTCCTTCAAGAGGAATATGGGGAAAGGGCCACGATATCATGACGTGCACGCTTTTTCTTCCTGTATCCTCCCATATCGTGTATAATGGTTTCAACGTACGGGAGCAACGCGTCTTCAAAGGAGATCTACCGCGATGATAAGGTTACCAGACTTCTCTATATTCAGTTGTGGCGGTCAAGCCGCAAGACGGCGTGTTTCCTCGCTTTTGAAGTCCGCTGGGTTTGTCATGGGTGTTGCTAACGCGCTAGACGCTGCAGCCAATATGAAGACCATATCCGACACAACGAACAGGAAACTTGAAAAGGAGCTGTCTGGAAAGACCGGCAAGAGGCGTGGCGTGACAAGGAACGGTCCTGACGTCGATGTAGACGAGCGTCTTCTGGACTCGTTGAGCGACGAACAGCTGGAAAATCTGAGGGCCATACTTAAAAAGCACAAGAACAGGGGCAGGTTCGCCAAGTCCGGCCCGTCGGTAAGAAAATAGCAGGAGTACGGAGAGCATGAAACAAGGCATTTCATCTTTATTCGCCGATACCGGGTCGATTTCCGGAGGGGATCCGTTTTTCAAGGTCGCGCAGGAGCAGCCGGACAACGTACAGTTCGCGCAGGACTTCTCGAATCTGGCGTTCCAGTTCCTTCAGGACCGCGCCCCGGCCCTGATGAAATACATACTTGGGTTCGAGGTCGTCGACCGTGCGGAGAACGGCACACGTGCAGTCGGCATCTTCGGCTTCAAGATCGACGGGAACTACTACTACGTTCCCGCCTTCTTCATGAACAGCCAGGTCAAGGGCGTCAACTCGATTCTGTCCAAGCGTACGAACTCGTTCGTGCCCCTCACCGAGCAGTGGGTCAACTACATTATCAACCGCAAGGCGAACGAGCTTGGCAAGGAGGCGCCGAACGAGAGGCTCGACCAGTCCCAGTTCGAGAACCCGAACTTCGACTTCCTGCAGCGCCCGACCGTCGGTCCGCTTGGAGGTCCGCCTCTGTCCGACGGAGTGGTCGCCAACCAGAAGGTCGCCGCGGCCGAGGATACGCCGTGGTCGTTCCAGGAGGCGTGGAAGATCATCCGTACGGACCTTGAGAAGAAGGCTGCCGACGACCCGGAGTTCAAGAAGGCGTTTGCCGGTTTCTTCCTTTCTTTCAGCGGCGCCCGCTCGCCTCTTGCAAAGGAGGCGTCCTCCCCGATTCAGGGTTTCCTTGAAAAGGTCGGAGGTCCGCGTGCCGAGGCCACGTTCATGAACGCCCTTCAGGACGTTAGGATGGCTGACGCCGCGCTTGAGTTCTACAAGGGCCCGTCCGCGTTCCATGTGGAACGGTATCCGAAGGACAACCACATGATCCAGAAGCGGGCGCAGGAGATCGCGCAGTCCGTCCCGCAGATCAGGATTGTCACGGAGTCTGGAGACGACGAGGACCGGGCCAGGGAAATTCTGGAAGACGGGTTCTCCATCAAGGACGACAGGCCGGAGGAGAGGAAATCGGACGTCATCGAGACGGACTACGAGTCCTCGTTCCAGAATCCGGACGTCCCTGGCATCTACGACGTTCTTGTCAATGGCGGGAAGACCGTCGAGGCGTACATACTTCCCATAGACCCAATATTCGGGTCCAAGAAGGTCGCTGTCTACTTCCCGTCCAACAAGCAGACGTTGTACACAGACAACAGCAATGTGCTCTGCGAGGGCGGGTCGAAGGGCAGCCTCAAGGACGTGTACGAAAAGGCGAAGTCGATCGGGGACTGCACGCTCCACAACAGCTACATGATGATCGGCAAGTCCGGCACCGTGTTCCCGGAGTTCCACGTTGGCAACGTCAAACGCGACAGCGGAGAGCGCCCGGTCATCTCCGGCCATTTCACGGCGTACGACCTTCACGGGAGCGACTATTCTCCGAACCCGTCCGACGACTTCACAAACCACTGGCAGAAGGACCAGTTCCATAACAGGGACGGCTCCAGGAAGAATCCGGACGTTACGTTTGTCAGCTCGCTCGAGCTTGCCGACTTCGCCGGCGCCCCCAAGTGGTCCGGAGGGTCGCTGATCCTCCCGTCCGACTGGAAGGCGCTTCAGGTCGGTGAAAAGGACCGTGACTGGAGCGTCGACCCCGTTTCGGCAGACGAATATGAGAAAGAGCAGGCGAGGAAGGTCAAGTACGATCTTGGCACGCTCGACTCCCTGTCGTTGGAGCTCCGAAAGGAGGGCGCCGCGAAGCTCGAGGTCGCGTCGGACGGGCTCGACTACAACATCCGCTACGACGGCGGACGCTACACGAGCCCGATGAACTACAAGCAGGCGTGCGTCACGATGGTGACCCGCCTTGGCGTCCGCCCGGAAGATGCCAAGAGGCTGCTCAAGAAGGCCTCTGTAGAGCGCAGGGCAAGATGCCTTCTCAAGCTCGGCCAGTTTGTCGGCGTCTCCCCGCAGCAGCCAAGGGAGCAGACCCCGGAGGTCGACCCGTACACCGGGATACCAGTCTACCAGACACCATACTACGACCAGGCCGAGATGCCGTTCTACGGCAACGACCCGTCCGTGTCCGAGGACAACCGGGTCGGAGAGAATATTGGCGGAGATATACAGAGGCAGTCTGAAGGCGTCGGCGGAGGCCAGGAGGCGGAGTTCGACCCGGAGGCGGCCCAGCTGGCACAGGACGCCGGCAGGCTTGGCCAGAAGGACGTGTTCGACAAGGCGGCCATCGGAGGTCTTGCGAAGGTGTACGACACCGGCGCGGTCATCGACTCGTATTTGCCGGAGTTCATGCAGGCCCTGGACCGCGTCGGACGCGTCCTGTTCCTGTACTACTGGCGCCACAACGATTTTACGGCCCGTTACGGCACAGACGACGTCGTCGAGATGGAGGACGTGCTCAAGAACGTCTTCAACAATCTCGGAAAGCTGACCCTCGACCTGAAGAAGAAGGCCGTCGGCGGAGGCGATTCGCAGGCCGGGGAGGACATCATCTAGAATGGACGTCGACGAGAGAAGCGAGATCGAGCGGCAGGCCGAGTTCCGCGCCGAGGTGCTCAAGGACCTGGCCAGCGAGAAGGAGGCCATCAAGGAGCTCGGAGACCGGGTCTCCGCGCTGGAGAAGACCGTGACGCTCGGCAACGGCCACCCGTCCCTCACCTCGCAGGTCACGGAGATCAAGACGAAGATGGACCAGTTTGGCAAGGAGGTGTCGGAATTGAAGACCGAGATGACGAAAATGGACGAGCTCGTCGCCGGCATGGCCGAGCTCAACACGAAGTTCTCGCTCAACGAGAAGAACAAGGCGAGCTGGTGGCAGGTCGTCGTGACGCTTATCGGAGTCGCGGCGATGCTCGTCGGCGCACCTCTGGTGCAGCACCTGTTCAAATAGGAGTACAGTATGACAAGCTACGAACAAGGTTTTCTGACGAAGTGCGCCGAGCACGGCGTTCCGGATCAAATGGCCATGAGAATGCTGCGGTCCAGGACACCTGGCATGAGGAAGTCCGCCCAGTTCATGGTCAACCCGTACATGGCCGGCGGCGTCGGCGCGTTGGCCGGCGGAGGCATCGGACTTCTCATCGAGGCCATGCGGAAGAAGAAAAAGGACGAGAAGTCCCACTATCTCAGGAATTTCCTGATTGGCGCTGGCATCCTTGGCGCTGGCGGTGCGGGCGCCGCTATGACTAACAACGCGATTGCCCGTAGAGACTTCGCGCTTGCCGACCTGGCGGGACAGTATTCGTCGTTGCAGGGTGATAATGACGCACTTAAGCAGAAAAACAAAGAACTTACAATGAAGTTGCACCCGAACGGGCAAACTGCTAGAGAAGCGAAGAGGAAGGCGGATACGGCTGCTGCCGTAGCTCGTGCCAACACAGAGGCCAAAGTATCGACTCCTAGTGTTGAAGAAACGGAGGTGGACCCGGAAACAGGGATCGTTAATGGACCTATGTACGGAGCTGGTGGAACACGAGAGTCATCTGGTAGATACTAGCAGTAATAAATCAAGGGTGTAAAACAATGACAAGCTACGAACAAGGTTTTCTGACGAAGTGCGCCGAGCACGGCGTGCCCAACCATGTCGCAGGAAGGCTGCTCAAGCTGGCCAAGGGCGATGACAGCGACGACGAGGACGACGGCTCCATAGATGTCATGGAGATGTCGACCGACTCCCGTCTCAGCAGGGACGAGAGGAAGGAGCTTCTCAGGGCGCTTCCCGAAAGCCGCCGCAAGATGATCAAGTCGTTTCTCAACAAGATGGACAAGGACGGCCTGTATACCGTTCGCACGAACGAGTACGGGTCCCCCACGGCGATGTACGACAAGATCCTGGACAGGCTGTACTACACAAGGGCCCAGCAGGAGGAGCGTGAACGCCGCATAAGGGGGAAGAACCTTTTCTGGCGCCAGTTCCTGATGGGCGGGGTTCCAATGTACACGATGTAACGCATGGAGGCAGAAATGGATTTCGACTATAACAAGTTCAAGCAATTGAAGGAAATGCTGAAACGGGCGCAGTTCGTCCCGATGGACCCGTCCATGGCCGGCGGCGACCCGGCCGCGGGCGGAATGCCGCCCCCCGGAGACCCGTCCGCTATGGGCGCTCTTCCACCTGAGGACCCTGCTGCTGGCGGTCCTCCAATGGACCCGGCCACGATGGGCGGCATGCCGCCTCCTGGCGATCCCGCGGCGATGGGCATGCCTCCTCCTGACATGGGGATGCCTCCGCCGGACATGGGCATGCCTCCTCCCCCTGACGCAGGCGGAGACGTCTCTCCGGCTGGCGAACCGTACATGAAGATCACGCCGACACAGCTGTCCAAGCTGTTCAAGCAGTTCGCAGAGGTGTTCAAGAGCGTACTCGGTATCCAGTCGGCGCCTGGCCAGGCGCCGGCCGCGCCTGCCCCAGCAGCGAATCTGCAGCAGGACACGCAGCTCGCGGAGCTTAACGCCAAGCTCGACGCATTGATACACGGTTAGCGTTCAACAACGACAACAACAAGGAATAGCCAGCAGCCGCGTCCATGAGGCTCAATGACACCATCATAGTAACCCCAATAGACAATCCTGGCCAGTACGACCCGGATTGGCGCAATTCCATAGCATTGGGGCTGATGGAGTCTCCAGACGAGCGTATAGACCCGGTCTACTCCAAATACACGAACGATCCGTGGGTGCGTAGGCAGATGGCCTATTTCAGGGCCATGTCCTCTAAGAGGCCCCTTACACGCGACCAGATGAGGCTGCGCCTGGCCAGCCTGTGGTTCCAGGGCAACAACGTGTCCGACGTCCGTTTCCGCCTTGAGCCGCTTCTTCTCACCGCGGTCAGCTACAGGGTGATCGCGTTGGACATTCTTGGAGACTGCGAGGACCTGGACGCGATAGAGGCGTACGAGAAGCTGTATTTCAACATACGGGACGACGAGGGGAGGCTGTCGAAGTCGTGCCAGCTCAGGCAGTACTTTGCGCTTCCTTCCGGCCGTTTCAGCCAGGACACGCCTCCGGAGCAGATGTGGAAGATGATCGGGTCCCTGATGGGGTACGACACGCTTGTCTCGGTCTGGATGTGGAAGGATGCGCACGGCATCGTCAACAACAGCCAGGAGTACCTGCTGGACGAGATGTGGCGCCTGGCGCAGTCCAGGCTGTTCATGTCCATGTTCGCGGACAGGGTCGGGCACGAGTCCATGGCCAAGCTGCTGTCGGCCATCAGCGGCCAGCAGAAGATGATCCAGGACGGCAAGAACGCCGGCGCGTCCACGGACGAGGAGATGGTCAGGGCCATGCAGGGCATTCTCGGCCTGATGTCGCCCAGGCTCGTAGGGTCCATAGGTGCCGACGTCGACCGGATGAAGATCGAGGAGGCCTCCAACGCCAGGCTGAGGGCGGAGTCCGCCGTGGACGCCGTGGAGCTTGGCGAAGTGGGCAAGAATGGTGTAAAATTGATTGCGGAGGTTTAGCATGATGACAAGGGCGTATCAGACGGGTTTCGTTAAACGAGCTCATGAACTTGGGTTCGACGGTAACGCTTTATTGAAATATGCAGCTGTAACGGTGTGGGAAAACCCACTTGAACAGGAGCCTGTCAGCACCACAAATACCACGTTGCCGCCTCCGCCTGTGGTACTGGGTGTTTTACCGTTTCAAATCGGGGGCGTGGCTCCAGCCCCGTCTTCTTCTACTGGCATCTTGAAAAGCTTGGGCAAACTGAAAGGCGTAAGGGGTATTACACGTCAGAAGGTACTTGAGCTGATGAGGCGTGCAGTCAGATCTAAAGGCAGGGGTGCGATGAGGGCGTTTGACGCAGCCGACGACATCGCAAAGGCGCAAGCGAAGGGAACGTTGACGGCTCATAATGGTGCAACATTTTCTCAAAACGCCAATCTATCACAGACTTTAAGGGAGTTTGTACGTGATAATGGCATAGAGTCTGTTGAATCTGGTGTTAAAGCATTGAAGACCGTACCACCGGCTCGTTTCGGTGAACCAGAGACTACTTTGCAATGGGCCGGCAGGGTACTGAAACAGCAACCACCGACCACTTCCGAACTCGTGGTTCCAAATCATTTAATGAACTCCGCACGCTATGCGCGTGAGGCTATTGGCATAAGATAAGGAGAGGGGCCAATGTCATTCAAGGACCAGCTTAAAAACGAGATTCTGCCTAAGACGGTGGACTACTACAACTCCGGCATGGACATCAACTCGTCCATCGTCAAGGCGGCCCAGGACTTCAAGCTGAACCTGGACCAGACCGACCGCCTCCTGGAGACCATGAACACGGCCAGGGTCATCGCGCACTACGAGAAGAACGCAGAGGACCGCACCGCGAACTGTGACATCGCCGACAAGGACGTTGTCCGCAAGATGCTGTACGCCGACAGGCCTTCCGAGAAGAAGGCGTCCGCCCAGGCCGGTGCGGCCTGGGGCGACTATTCTTCTTACATGTCAAAGGAGCGCGACTACCGTTCCTACGCCAAGATGTCCAAGGTTGCGTCCGCGTCTTCCGAGCCTGAGAAGCCGAAGTCGGAGTTCACGATCAAGCAGGCGGCCGACCATGTCATGGACTACGCCAGGAAGGTCGAGATGCAGCGCAAGTTCGCTGAGGAGAGGGCCGCAATGGCCGATGCCCTCATCGCGACGAACCTCTCGAAGATCGCGTCTTACCTGTACACTGGCTACGAGCCAGAGCGCAAGTACGCATTGTTCAAGGCCGCATGCATAAAGAGCTGCCCGGAGGTCGTGAAGTCAGTCGACTCCGAGATGCCAAAGCACATCGTCAAGGGCGCCGCCAGGCATTTCCACGCGATAAACCGTGCCAACGTCGTTGACACGTCCGAAGTAGACGGGGTCATAAAGTTCGCGGAGGACATTGAGGAAGACATACATGCCGTGGCCTCCATGAGGGAGGACGCCAAGGCGTGCCTTGAGCATGAGAAGGAAATCAAGGGCGTGATACGGAAGTACGCTGAGGCAGTGAAGAAGGCCGCTCCAGGGCGACCTGGTACGCCCACTCCCACTCCGGGAAGTGCTGGAGGCAAGGACGGAAAGGGAGACGACAAGCAAAAGAAGGACGACAAGCAAAAGAAGGACGACAAGAAGAAGAGCGACCCATGGATGGGTAAGGCCACGTCCGTGTCGAACTCCGTGAACCCGTTTCCTGAAGGGTCGAAGGTGCTGTATGACTATCTGAAAGGCGGGTTCCTTGGCGGCGACGTGGTAGACGACGCGCTTAAGCCGCCAAAGCCAAAAGTCGATGAAAAGCTGGAGGACTATATCAGGAACGTCCGCAGGTCGGCCATCTTGTCAGAGCTGTACAGGGACGACCCGGTTTTGTCCGACGCCGACCCGGAGTCGGTCACTCGTGCGTACGAGACGCTTGTGAGGACCGCTCCGGAGATGTCGTTGAACAAGGAAGTCGTTAGAGCCGTTCTGAGACAGTCCGTCAACTCCGTGGCGGTTTCCCCGTTTGACGCGAAGCAGTGGGCGGACTTCGACTCGGTCGCGCTCAGGAACAGAGGCTGGAAGAGGGACGAGGTCAAGTCCGAGGAGGAAAGGGCATAGGCATGCGCACGGTCAAGGTCACAGAACAGGAAGAAAAGGCTCTTTCAGACCTGGCTCTGTCCAGGCTTGAGAAGCGCGCCCAGGTTTCTGGAACCGGGGCCGCCGTAGGCGGCGGGATAGGCGCGCTCGCCGGAGCGCTGCTTGGCTATCTCGCGCATTCTACGACTCCTGAGGACAACGACGAGGACAAGAGGAAGCGTCTCTGGAAGCATTTGCTCGGCGGAGCTTCCCTTGGGGCGTTGTCCGGAGCCGGCCTTGGGGCGTTCAGCGTCCCGCAGGCTGCAGCCAAGGCGGTGTCGTCGCTGGTTTCAGGCGGAAAGCCCATTACCAACCGCGACATCGGCAAGGCCATTGGCAAGGAGCTGGATGAAAACCCGCTTGTAAGGATGGGGGTCGGTGGAGCGGTCGGAAACCTAGCGCATGGACGCGTCGGACGCATACTGGACTTCATGCATGAAAACGCACCGGATATCTTATACCGGCGAGACATAAGATCCGCCACCCCGCTGTCAGTGTGGGACAGGTCTTCCGTGAGCCGTACCGCGGTCAACCCTCTTGCCGAAGACGGCGCAGGTTTTCTTAAACGTCTTGTGCGCAATAAAACCACGTCTATAGACGAGGCACGGCTTAACGTTTTGAAAAATATTCGAGACGAGTTCCAGAATAATTTGATCCTGCCGAGCAGAGGACCGGTTACGGACGCGGCAAACCTGTCCGCCCTCCGGAACAGGGTGCTCAGGCTGCAGTCGCTTGGATTGCTGGACGACGATCCATTGACAATACGGAACGCGCTGTCCGCCAGCATGCCGAGGCCAGGAGGCCCAAGCGCTGACGGGCTTCTGGATATACTCGGCAGGTTCAAGCGGTCCGGTAGAAACGCCAGCGACATACTTTCCAGGATCGACAGAATTAAAGAGCGTAGAACGCTTATGAGCCGTATATTCTCGAGAGGTGGAGACCTTAGGCTGGCCGGCCTCGCCGCGTCCACAGGACTCGGCATGGGGATAGGCTACCTTACAGGCGGGCCAGCGCCAAAGCCGATAAGCGTCAATTAGGTGGCCGTATGAAAATAAGAGTCTACAGGTCTGTGATCAACTCCGTTCCAAGCGTCGTAGTCAGAACTACCGACTGGGGCAGAGACGACCTTGACGCGATCCTTCGAGTCGGGGAGCCAGAAGTCGAGATCGGCGGAAGGTTCGAGAAGTGCCGTAAACCAGCGGACCGGTCTAACACTTGCGACATCGCGATGTCCATGCTGGGGTGCATTGACTCCAACGACCGCTGGCCGGACTGCCAGTGCGACGATTCCACGGACGCGGGGTACTCCGAGGACGACGACTCGTTTACCGTGCCTTGTATGAAGGTGAAGGTCAGGAGCGGGTTCCCGGTCATGGTTGATTTCAGCCCGGACTATTTCAAATGTCCGCAGTCGATCGCTAAAATATGGTCCTCAGAGGTTGCGGAGCGCATATCCAGGGCAGTTGGCGCGCTCAGGCTGCTTGGATCCGTGTTGTCTTCCGAGGAGGAGACATACGTTGTGTAACGCGGCATCTGCTGGAGGTTTTTCATGAGCATGGTAAAGCTTATACACTCATCCTCGTTCGACCCCATAGTCGGGGCCGGGGCGGAGATCATCCGCAGGGAAGGAGAGCTCACCAAACAGGCCTCCACGATATTCGGTGTTGACTACGACGAGCTGAAGCCAGACGACAAGTCCGTCGGCATCCACGTCGTCGCTCTCGGTGACTACGAGCATTTTGGCGGAAATAGAAACAGTGACGCGTTTGAGAAAAAGGCCTGCGTAAAGTACCACGATACCTTTGTGAAGTACGGGCACGTTTTTAGGCACCATAGGAACAAGGACCCTGAGAAGGCGATTGGCAGGATCGTCAAGTCCGCCTACAACGAGCCGATGGGCCGCATAGAACTGTTCATCCACGCAGACAAGGAGAAGGCCGCCCCGGAGCTTGAGCGGCTCGAGAAGGAGGGGGAGATACCGTTTTCAATGGCATGCTCCGTAAAATTCGATCGTTGCGCGATTTGTGGGGCGATGCGAAAGCAGGCCGGAGACGATCTGGAGTGCGACCATGTCAAAAATCACCTTGGCGAGCAGTACGAGGACGGCCGGAAGGTGCTGACATTCAACGACGAGCCACAGTGGTTCGACATCAGCTTTGTCGGCCGGCCCGCAGACAGGATCGCCTGGAACCTGAAAGTCGCCTCTGCACTGGATCTCGACTCTGTCAAGGCCGCGGAGTACGAGGGCGTCGTCGCTCCGGACGACCTCGCGTGCGACACGGAGATATCCAGAAGGAAGCTCGGCTACCTCAGGGACATCAATGAACTCCAGGGCCAGTACACTGGCTGGGCCACAAAACAGGCGTCCGTCCGCACGGCTAGGGACAGGTACCTGTGGGAATTCCGCAAGCTCGCCGCGGCCAGCCTTGACGGCGACACGGTGTCCCGCCTCAGGGAGCAGCCCGTCAGAAGCGCGATGTCCGCGCTTGCGTCCCACGGCATCGTGATGGACGTGCCAACATTCTTCAAGTATGCCACTGGAGACGACTACGAGGTCGTCGTCAAGCCGTATATGGACAAGGTTGCGGCCGCGATACCGTCCGTCATAGACAGCATGGTTGGTTCAGGAAGGTGCTCCTCAGTCTGCACGGACTCTACGTATGACGTCCCGGAGCCGAGGGCCATGACCGGCCTGAGGCTCGTCCCTGAACGTCTTGACGCGGCCCTCTCGAAGAAGGCCTTCGACGCCAGGAACGGCATTCTTGAAGCCACGATGGATGGAGTGGATAATTTTAGCGTTGCGGACCGTCGTCCGTCGTGCTACAATGATTCACAGGTGGTGGTTAAGCTCGCAGAAGCTTATGTCGCCTACCAGCTTTCCGCGATTGACGCGGTTGTGAATGGCCGTCGTGGCATGTCCAAACTGGACGCAGAGGCGCTTGCCTCGGTGTCCAACCTTAAACATTAACCCGACTACCAAGAGGAATCATGACCGACTCAATCAAGAATCTTATCGGCGAGCTCAAGTCCTACGCCGACGGCGCCATTAAGCAGGCCAACGCCATGGAGGGCATCGACTCCCTCCCCGGCTCCGAGCACGACAAGCCAGCTCCGGCCAGCGCCGAGAAGGCCGATCCCGCCGTCAAGGACGACACGATCGACAACGAGGAGCACCGCAGCGTCGCGGGCGCGAAGAACGACGGGGACATCCCCGCTTCCAACGTGAACAAGATGGAGGCCGACGAGGCCGTCCTCAATGCCGACGAGAAGCCGCTCGACACTGCCAACGCGAACGCCAAGGAAGCCGCGTCCAAGGGCAATTCCATCGTCGACTTCATCCTTTCCAGCAAGCAGAAGCAGGCCGCCGCCAAGCAGGCCGCACCGGCCGCAGCCAAACAGGCTCAGCCGGCCGCCACAAAGCAGGCCGCTCCGGAAAACACCATTACCCTCGACATGGCCCTCATGGCCAAGATCGCCGCGATCACGCTTGCCGACGAGGAAGGGCAGTTCGCCGTCCAGCAGGCACTCACGAAGCGGGCCGGTGCCGAGTTCGCGAACGAAGTCCTCGACGTCCTTGAGAAGCGCGCCGCGGAAGAGCAGGCCGCGTGGGAGTTCGAGAAGGGCGCCCAGGACGCGGAGGCGATGATAGGAGACATGCAGGAGGCCCAGGGTGCCGCCGACGCCGAAGCCGCCATGGGCGATCTCGCCGAGGCCCAGGGCGCCGCCGACGCGGATGCCGCGCTTGCCGGCGCCGCCGGCGACGAAGGCGCAGCCGAGGCCGACGCTGCAGCCGCACTTGAAGACTATTCCGCCGAAGAGATCGTCCAGGCCGTCCAGGAGCTCGCCCAGGAAGGCCAGATTCCTCCCGAGCAGGCCGAGGCGGTCGTCCAGGCCGTCACTGAAGGCGCCCAGGAGGAAGGCGCGGCCGATGACATCACCGAGGAAGATCTCGCCGACGCCATCGTCGAGGCCGTCGAGTCCGGCGAACTCTCCGAGGAAGACGCGCAGGCTCTCGTCCAGGCGATCTCCGAAGGCGATGCCGGCGACGCAGAGGCCGACCAGGCGCTTGCTCAGGACGTCGCCGGCGCTGCGGACGCCGCTCCTGAAGCCGCTGCCGCCGCAGACGCGGAGAAGGCCGCGGCGGTCAAGCGCGCCGCTGTCAAGCGAGCAGCGTTCAAGCAGCAGCTCGTCGACGTGCTCAAAGGGAAGAAATAGCAATGGCAACGGACTTCGATATACTCGCTGAGAAAGTCGCCGAGTACATCGGCGCCGTCCAGCCGCAGCTTGACAGGATCGGCAGCCTTGAGGCCAAGGTCGCCGCCTACGAGAAGAAGGCTTCCGCCGAGAAGAAGGCGGAGGCCGACTCCAAAGCCAATTTCGCGAAGAGGGCCACGGAGGCCCTCGGGGCCCTGGCGAAGGCCGGGCTCATTTCGCAGAACGACGTGACCCCGATGGTGGAGAAGTCCGCGGAGGACCATTCCGCCGTGTGGGGCCTGGTGGAGAAGATCGCCGAGTCCGTCGGACCGGACGCGATCGGATCCAAATCCCGCGTGAAGGCGGCGTCCGAACCGATGGACCCGTTCGAGCGCGAGTTCGGAAATTACAATGAGAATGCCGACTCCGGCATGATCTACTAACAAAGGAGAGAAACTATGCATCTTAGTCCAGTCAAGGGTGGCTACCCCCACAAGGACCAGCACGACCGCACGGCGCCAGTCGCCGCGGGCAATCAAGGCATTCAGCGCGGCACCGTGATCCGCGCCAACGCCAGCGGAGAGTTTGAAATCGCGGCAGACGCCAGCACATTCCCGATGTACCTCGCGCTCCAGCCCTACGGCAACCTCGAGGCCGCCATGGCCGGCAAGTTCAGCCCCGGCAATGGCGAAGGCGACCCCAAGAAGCATCCGTGGCCGACCAACCCCGGCAGCTGGAAGACCCGCGCAGGCGGCAAGTACAGCAACGACACGCTTCTCGGCGGCTCGATCGAGCCTACGATCACCGGCATCCACATGGACGACGGCGACGTCTGGGAGACCGACATGTTCGACGCCAGCGAAAGCGTCGACTGGGACAGCGCGGCCATCAACGCCAAGCTCACCGTCAGCGAAGGCCTGATCACTCTTGCGGCCGCAGATGCCACCGATGGCGTCATTGGCTATCTTGTCAAGAAGCCCTACCGCCGCTACTGCAACGACGCCCCGCTGGTCGACAACATGATCACCGGCGCCCCGCGCTATGTCATCCAGTTCCAGTGCGGCCGCTAATCCAAAAAGGAGGATTTACACATGGACACCCAGAACGTCGCAATCATCAACAGCCAGATTCTTGAGAGTCTGATCAACGACGACGCCTCCACCTTCGAGAAGAAGGCCCAGGCGTCCGCCACCAACTACACCCGCATGCAGATCCGCGAAGACAGCTTCGCGTTCAAGATCCTCCCGCCCGAGAAGGCCACGGACGACATGCTCCGCTACGACCTCAGCGAAGACCTCGCGATCGTGTGGGAGAAGGAGCCCGACTCCCCCGCGGCAAAGTGGGTTCCGTTGCAGACGGTCCCCGACGGCGAGTACATCAAGAGCTCCCGGTACATCATCCCGTTCGCCCGCGTGCTCACCCCCGATTTCCGCAAGGACATCGACGAGCTCCGCACCACGAAGCAGGACATCCGGAAGATCCTCACTGACAACGCCATCAAGGACGGCCTGGCCGAGATCGACTCCAAGTTCATCTCCACGGTCAACAGCATCGTCTTCGACGCCCCCGGCGGCCCCGGCACCCCGAACCGCATCTCCGAGAAGTGCCAGTGGATGGACTTCGAGGACCCGCTCAACCGCGACACCTTCGCGGAGGCCACCAAGATGCTTCCCGCCGCCAACAAGGACGGCAAGTACGTCAGCCGCAACTACTGCTGCCTGATGAACGAGATCACGGCCCGCGACCTGCTCAAGCTCGACCGAAACGAGGTCGGCGGCGACAAGGCCCAGGACTTCTTCCTCAACGGCCTCACCACGGCCACCGTCATGGGCATCAAGTGCCTGTTCACGATCAAGTCGAACCTCGTCCCGACGGGCTGGGTCTACTTCTTCGCGGAACCGGACTGGCTCGGCAAGTGCTTCTACCTTACCGACTGGACCATGTACGTCAAGAAGGAGGCCTTCTTCATCTCGATGTTCTCCTACTGGATGGGCGGCTTCGCCTTCGGCAACACCGCCGCCATGGCGCTTGCCCGCTTCAACGTCGAGAACTCGAACTTCTAGCGAAGCAGGGGCCCCGCAAGGGGCCCCGCATTCCCTGCCTGGACCATGGGCCCCCAAGACATCAGCCGTTACAGGAGCTGGCTTCTGTCAAATCCCTCGGCGTTCGTCGAGGGGGTCCGCGGTTTTTGCAAGCAGGCAGCGGCGGCAAGGCCTGTCGAAAAAGAGGAGAAGTCGCTCTGGGAAAAGGTCAAGCCATGGGTGATCGGGCTTGGAGCGGCAGGTCTTGGGTTGTGGGCCGGGGACAAGTGGGGTAGGTTCGCGCAGAAGCACAACTACAAGTACGGCCCGGTCCGCGGTCCGCTCGTAGCAGGGCTTGGGGCGTTTCTTCCAAAAGACGACAGGATAGACGGAACCGTGACCAGAGAAGAGGCCAGACGTGGCGAATGGCAATAACACCTATGTAACCGACCTGGATGTCAGGATATGGCTTGGCGACAACGATCCCGAGGCCAACCTCCTCATCGAGGACTTCGAGTATTCGCCGGAGGAGATCAGGACCGCGTTCACAACCACGGTAGACTACTGGAACGACCAGCCGCCGTACATCCGTCATTACGACTACGACAAGTTCCCGTGGAGGTCGCAGCTGCTGGAGGGAGTGGCCGGGCGACTGCTGTTCATCGCCGGTCACAAGTACAGGCGCAATGCCTTGCAGTACAGCGCCGGTGGTCTGACCGTTGCGGACCAGGATAAGTACCAGCAGTACGACGCCGCCGCCCAGAGGCACTTTGAGGCGTTTAAGGAGTGGGTAACCAGGAATAAGCGCTCCCTGAACGCGGAACAGGGATTCGCAACGCTATGAGAGACAACGGGGACCCCGCGATAGCCAGACTTGACGTGACCCCTGACTACTCGAAGGGGTTTCTGTTCAGCTGGCGCCTCCGCGGCGGGTTCAACGACCCGTACCCGTGGAAGTTCAGGGTGCAGGGCGCCCTGTCCCAGAACGGCCCGTGGACGGACATATCGCCTGCGCTTGAGAACAGGGTCGCGTGGCGGGCGCCTGGCGGACTCAGGGTCAACAAGTCGGACGTGATTTTCTTAAGGCTTGTGCTTGACACTCCGGAAGGACACTACGAGTCCTACGTGCGCACCCCATACGGGGACCTCGACCGAAGGGAGTTCCTGATCGGCAAGGAGGTCATGCGCAAGGAGGTCCTCCACATGTCCAAGCTGGCCGGAACCGAGTGCGAGGTGTGGTCCGTGGCCAACTACGGTCCCAGGTGCCCTCACTGCCTCGACCCTATAACAGGCCAGCCCAGGGTAGGACACTGCAGGTACTGCCTAGGCACTGGCTTCGAGCACCCGTACATAGGGCCGTTCCCGTCCTGGTGCACGTTCTCCGAGAACAACCAGCACCAGCTGTCCGAGGGCCTGGACGGCAACGGCATGTTGGAACAGAAGAGGTTCCAGGTGCGCATGGTGAACTCCGTTCCAGTCAAGAAGAACGACGTGGTGCACGACAAGGGGTCTGGAAAGAGATACTACGTCAACCAGGTTGCGATAGCGGCCGAGATCCGCCGTGTGCCGCTTGTGCAGACGCTTGTCGTCGATGAGATAGCGGTGACGGACCCGGCGTACAAGATAGGGGAGGAGTGATGGCTCTTGAGCTTAAAGTAGCCCCTGTTGAGACGCACGAAGTACACGAGCTCGCCGGCCGCGAGCTCATATGCGAGCTTCGCAAGACGAACATGGTCCTGTACGGCCTATTCGTCGAGCTCGTGAGGGAGTTCTACCGGTTCCAGACACCGTACATCATCGGTGTTCCGGACGTGCGTTGGGACAAGGACCCTCAGAAGACCGGGATATGGATAGACTCCGAGCTGACCTGGAACGCGTCCCACCCGGAATTCGTGCCGGCCATATACGTCAAGCTCGGAGACGTGCAGTACGGCAGCCTCGTAGGAAACGGGCAGCCTACTATCGGGCCCATGGTGCTTAAGGACGCCGTATACAGTTCGATAAGGAGCGGCCACGGGTCGGTTACGTTCGTGCATGTCGGCGGCACTTCAGGCGAGTCCTGCATGCTGTGCGACAACACGAGGGCCTATCTGTCTGATTTTTCAAACATCGTGAAAAGGGATTTCGCGTTCACGAAGTTCTACGAGCAGTCCGCTTCCCCGATCAGGCAGACCCAGCCAGACTCGAAGGAGAAGTGGCAGTCGTCCACGACGTTCGTCATCGAATGGAACGAGAAGACGAGCCTGAAGCTCGAGTCTCCCATACTTCGGTCGGTGGACTTGATAGGGACTGACCCTGATTCCTTGCACAGGCTCCGCGACTATGGTATACTTTCTTCTAGGCAGGGAAAACCAGATCAATCACAAGGAGGATTCAGATAATGGCAAATTACATCGTGCCACAGGTCCTTATCAACCAGCTAATCTCGGAGGTGCAGCTCAACACCGTCCGGAACCAGAACGTGCTGGTCATCGGGCCAAACTACGAGCTTTTCAGGTTCGCCGAGGAGAAGGACAAGACCTACATCGGCGACTACGTCAACCGGACCGGCCAGGAAGGCGGCGGAGAAGTCGTCGATCCGACCGGAGAGAAGTACGAGGCTGGCAAGAACGCGTACGCGAACAAGACGAGCAGGAAGGACAACCTCAAGTCCTGCGACGTCATACCGTACCCGAACCAGGCGTCCGCGACCATCCCGGACGCGGAATACACGAAGGTGTTCGCGGACGAAGTGATCGTCAAGCTCGCGAGCCTCGGCGGCTTCTACCTGTTTGACGACGAGGGCACGGAAGGCGTCGACGCACGGTTCCGCTTCCCGTTCGCGCTCACCGGGGACAAGCGCGGGTTTGCGACGAAGCTCCTCAAGCTTTGCCCGGACGAGGTTGACGAGACCACCGGCTACTGTGGCAGGTGCGACAGCCTGGCCGATTCGGCGTACTACAAGTGCAGCTACGACCCCACTAGGGGAACTCCTGGCCTTCCTTACTCCGAGATGGGCCAGATGAAGGTCCTGGAGCGCAGCCTGAACCCCGGGGACGTCATCCGCATCCCGTACGGTCTTGAAGACGATGGCGTCACCCCGAAAGTCTACCAGTCCACGATCGTCGAGATCTTCGAGTCGGAGGAGGGGTCCGGCATTTTCGACTGCGTGCAGATGGCCGACACGCTTCCGGACGACTTCGTTACGGACACGAATTTCGCGACTGTCGACGGAGACTACGACGAAGACAACCCGCATTGCATGCGGCATACGGTCGTGGAGTTCGTTACCGCCGAAGAAGACCCGGACATCGGTCCGGTTGAAGACGACAACAGCAACGACGACGACGACTGCGAAGGCGGCGACTACGAGAGCTCCGCCGGCAAGGACGTGCTCAACAGCGTGCAGCTCTGCGCCCAGTTCTCCGACGTTGAAATCCCGAGAAAGACCTCCGTTCGCCATGTGTGGAACTGGAACGTCTACTCTGACACTTCGGTTGGCGCCGAGGACGTCTACGGCGTCATCGTGACGAAGAACCTCAGGGTCCGCTACTCCAACTGGGGCGAGCCGGACGACTACACCGGTCTTTCGAAGGAGTTCAGGGCCGTCAGCGCCAAGCTGTACGTGCAGCACCGCGACCTCATAACTTCCACCTCGGACGACATTTCGTCCATTTCGTCCCATACGCTGGTCGAGGCCACGCTTGGCACCGTCCATCCGGACAACCCGCTGGCGTTCGGCGTCTACATGGCCGCCCTCAATTCCGGCGACCGCCTGGTGTACTTCTGCGGCGTGCCGACCGACGACCTTTCCGGGTACAACACGGTCCTTGGCAAGGCCACTCTGACCGACGACGTGTACATGATCTGCCCGACGACGATGGACCTTTCCGTGGCGCAGGCCGTGAAAGCCCACTGCCTTGAGATGTCCACGGCGCAGAACAAGTTGTGGCGCATCGGCTTCGTGTCCGTCGAGCCCCCTAAGACCGACATGATCTACGACAGCACCAACGACCCGGACGGCCGCGATTTCTACGCCAGGTTCATTCTCACCGGCGACCGAGATCCAGGCTGCGACGGAGCGAACGTGCTACAGTTCATGAAGGACTTCGACCAGAAGGACTCTTCGCCGAACACTTCCGTCAAGTTCGTCACCACGCTCAAGGTCAACGACGTTGTCAGGATCTGGCTTGGCAACGACGACGACGACTGGGACGACACTCCGCACTACACCGAGCGGTACGTCAGCAAGATCATCAGCAACAACACCGTCCAGCTCTCCGAGCCCGTCCGCCAATGCGCGAGCGCCAAGACGCTTGGCGACTCGCTCGACTGCAACGACGACTGCCATCCCGACATGGCTCCGGCCGGCATGCTTGAAACGGGCCGCTACAAGGTCGAGATCTACCGCAAGCTCGACCCAAGCCAGCAGGTCAAGTACATCGCCGCCCAGTCCAGCCAGCTGGCCACCCGCCGCATGTACAACGTGTTCCCCAGCGCCGCGTCCAACGACGGCGTGAAGTTCGACGGCTCCATGGTTGCCTGCGCGGTAGCCGGCCTGGTCTCCAGCGTACTGCCCCAGCAGCCTCTCACGAATGTCGCGCTCAACGGCATCAGCGACATCCCGCTCACGTACCAGACCTACACCAGGGCGCAGCTCAACGACATAGCGGCCGGCGGCACCTTCATCGTGATGCAGGACCGTCCAAACTCGCAGGTGTACGTGCGCCACCAGATCTCCACCGACTACACGAGCGGAAATCTCCTGAAGGCTGAGCTCTCCATCACGAAGAACCTGGACAGCATATCGTACTACTTCGCGGAGCTCTTCGCGCCGTATATTGGCAAGTACAACATCACCCCGCAGCTTATCGACGTCCTTGACAACGTCCTTCGCGGAGGCTTGTCCGACCTTGAAACCGGCACCGCTGCCGGGCTTTACGGCCCACAGGTCATAGAGGAAGGCACCGAGGTGCTGTATATCAGGCAGTCCGAGGTGAACAGGGACCACGTGGAGGCCAGAGTTCATCTCAACCTTCCGGTGCCGTTCAACTACTTCGACCTCGATCTCGAGATCTAGGCGGTCGACACAGACATAGGAGGATAAGACAATGTCAGATATTTTTGGCCTAAACAAAGTAGCAGGAGACAAGGGGTTCAGGAGCCCTGACGGAGACGCCGCGTTCACGTTTGGCGGAGGGTCCGTGTCCCTTGTCCAGCAGTGGCAGGTCCAGTACCAGCAGAACGTCCAGCCGATATTCGAGTGCGGCAGCTCGAAGGTGTACTTCTCCTCGAAGCACTCCAACGGAACGCTGTCGATCGGCAGGATCGTCGCCGAGAACCCGACGGCGCTCGTCCAGGGCATCGGCACCGTGTGCAGCCCGAAACCCGGGCAGCTTACCGCGGCCGAGGGGTGCCAAGGCACCAGCCACGTCAGTCTGCACTTCGACAAGATGATAGCGACTGGCGTCGGTTTTTCCGGCCAGGCGCAGAATGCGTACGTGTCCGAGGACGTGCAGTGCATGTTCGCCGGGCTGTCCGCGTAAGCCGTACGGTCTGACAAGCGGGGGCGTCGAAAGGCGCCCCCGCTTTTTTCTTGCGGCGGAGAGTCCTTTTAGGGTACATTATATTGCACATGAACACCACGACGTACGGACCACGGCAAGGAAGCGAGACTGGCGGGTTTGGGCTCGTAGACACCAGCATACACGCGCTGAAAGCACTGGCGGGCGCCACCAGCGGCGCGTTTTACCCTGCGCATGACCCGACCGGCAGCGCCGGAAGGGCTGGGATCTGCGCGCCGAGGCCCGCGTATATTTCAGAAGGCATCGTAGTGCAGTCACGCGTTGGCGCGTTTGACTGCCTGTGCAAAGTCGGGGAATACCAAGTTGCGTGCACGATGCTGTCAAAAAACTCCAATTGCTCGTTCGGCACGGCGGACGCGGCGCTGCCGGAAGAGGGGTCAAGGGTTCTCATATACCAGCCGAAGATAGGAGACGGGACCGGATGGATACTTGGCGTCATAAACAGAGGCTCATATCTGGACATGCACAACCAGAGCATAGAGATCCCGCTGCCGAGATGCTATGAAAACGCTTTAGACGCCTACCACGAGAACGCCGTGTACAGCGTGCCGGAGGGCGACAAGGACGCGTTTACGCTATGGGCGTCCGACAACAGGGTGTCGGACCTGCTGCCGGGCGAGTCCGCCGTGAAGAACGAGAACAATTGCGGGTACGACATCACGTCGTACTCGATGACCATAACCGGCGGAGACAGCTTCATACGGGTCGACAGGATAGACGACGAGATACGGATGCGGTCGACCGACTACACCAGGTGGTCCAGCCATACTGCGGAACGAGAGTTCAACGACGGCGGCCTAATCTCGTCAGAGGGGAGGAACTATGTGTACCAGGGGGAATGGCTCGGGAACGAAGGCCTGGCCGGGGAAGGCAGCGGCACGGTCCCCAGGCCAAGGACAAGGTGGTGGAAGGGCTTTTTGGGGAACATTTTCAGCTGGTTTGTCGTAAGGCCGAAGAAAGACCCGCAGAAGAAAAACGACGACGGCCTCGTCAGCATCCACGTAAGCCAGGCCGGCCAGGTAATGGCGAGGGCGGCCGGAGGAGTGTCGATAGAGAGATACGACGCGATACCTGTTCCGGACAGGATCAAGGAGCCGTGGGATCCTGAAGGCGACAAGGAGACGGAAGCGCAGCACGACGCGCTCGTAGGCTTCAACATCGGAGACGACCCGCACGCGGTGGGCCTGCTCAAGTCGAGCCAGATGGCGTACGCGCAGAAGCTGGCGTACCAGAGGTTCGACGAGCTGAAGAAGGACTTCAAGGTACAGGAGGAGAAGGACGTCAAAAAGCCTGGGAACAACGACGAAGACCCGTTCTTCTCACACGAGCTCAGACTGTCCGAGTACCAGGGCCGAAAGGCCGGCCTGTTCATAGGCGAGGACGGCAGCGTCATCATAAGAGACGCGTGGGGAAGCGAGATCGTGATGGTCGGTGGAAATATTTATCTCAATACCCAGGGCAGCGTCGTGTCGTCCGCCAACGGAAGCATAGTGTCCATAGCCGGCCAGACCGTGGCGATGCGAGGGACCAAGGGCGCAGACGTGACCGCCGACAACGGATGCGTGCACATACAGTCCAAGAACGTCGTCGAGATAGCCGGCGGGTCCGACGACACAGATGGGGGCGTGCTGATAGAGTCGCTGTCAAAGGGGTCGTACGTGAACGCGCCAGCAGAGGCCGGAGACACGGCCGTGGTCCATGGAGTTGTCATCAAATCAGAGAAGGCCGGAGTATGCCTCAGCGGAGAGAATACATACGTCAACGCTCTGAAGAATGTGATTGTGACAGGCGGCGGCACCGGAGACAAGAGAGACGGAAACGTCATCATAGACGGGGAGAACACTATAATCACGGCCGCCAAGACGGCGGGCATGATAGTCGAGACAAGCTCGTGCCTGGTCACAAAAGACACCGCGCTCCTCGGTTCCAGCGACGGGTCGGCGCTTGTGGCTGGCCACTCCGCGATGATTGTGAACGGAGACCAGATACCGATACTCTGGGACTCCATGGACGAAGAAGTGGATTTGTCCAAGATAAAGGACTTCTGGGACGTCTTGCAGGATTCCAACATAGTCAGGCCGTTCGACTGGGACAACTTGACGGACAACGCGGTGTTCTCGTTCAGGACGTCGTCCGAGCTTGGCACCGACAGGGGCCTGTCGCCGTGGCAGCAGAACGGGTTCAAGCTGTACGAGCCGTATTGGCAGGTCATGAAGGGAATGGGCGTGTCCACAGTGGTGGCCGAACCTGTGAAGCCGGAGGCGGAGAAGGTGCACAAGTCCATGTGCTGGCCCGGGTCCAAAGCGGTTGAATCAGGCAAGTTTGTCACGGTGTCCGCCGGAGACTTGAACGTGGCAGGCGAGAACGCCGACTCGAAAACCAGGGAGTCTCTTAAGATGTCCGTCGAGCTAAGAGAGCGCCCGATGTCAAGTTTCACTGTTTAGCCATAGGAGAGAACGATGAAGATACTGACAAACGAAAAAGCCATTGACGGCAATGTCGCCAATATCGTCAATGGCCCTGGCCAAACCATCGTAGGCCCTGGCAACGTGTCCGAGTTTTCAAAGAACTCTGCGGAATCCGGCGCAGACGGCCTGTCGCCTATGGAAGAGGCCGTTTCTGCGGCGTTCAAGGAAGCAGAAGACGAAGAACGCCGGCTGGAGGCCGAAAAATCAGCTGGAGACGCGTCAAATACGCCAGCCGGCGCAGACGGCGTGGATGTGAAAGGGCGCGTAGACTCGGACCCTTTGTTGAAAAGCACTCCGGTTTCAGGCATGGACTTGTCCCCTGTCAGCGTTACGCAGGAGCAGAAGGACGCGTTTATAGACAGTATCGTGGCAAACGACAGGTACACTGAAAAATTCGAGCTCTTCGGCGGCAGGGTGTCTGCGACGATAAGGAGCAGGACGCTGGAGGAGACCGACGCAATAGAGTCGTGGCTGCGCCGCAAGGTCGCGCTAGACGAGATAAAGACGGCAAGCGACTATGGAAACGCAGCAAGGGAAGTGCTTCTGGCGGCGCAGGTCGCAGAGGTGGACGGGGTGTCGTACGACGAGCTGAAAGGACCCATGAGGTCTACGGAAACCCCGTCTGGAGTAAAGGACCCCGGATGGGTCGAGCAGGCCTACATGTGGGGAAAGAAGCCAGTCGCGCTATGCGTAGCGCTGACAAGGTGCATAGCCGAGTTCGAGGCGAGGTACTGGTACTTCGTGGAGAACGCGAAAGACGTAAATTTTTGGTCTCGCGGAGAGTCTACCGCGGAATAGAGGACTCTGCACTCCGTGGCGAACGGGTGCGTATGGCGCACCCTCATTCCGCCATCGCGCTGAAGGCCAGGTACGACTACAGGGAGCTCTCCGACATACGTGGGCTGGACTCCCTGTATTTTACGGCGGTGGCCTCGTTGTACAGCCACCACAAGGCCGACGTGCAGGCTGGTTCAAAGCGCGTTTCAGAGCTTTTCATGCTGGCCCTTGGACGAATTCCATATTATAATGTAGGGCGGACTGAAAGCAGGGAGGAAAGCCTTGCCAGGTCGGTCAGAAAAATGCGGATTCTCAACAGGTATGTAACTGCGGACGTCGTTAAGGCCGACGAGGCATACAGGGAGTCCAGGAAAAACGAATCAGAGGGCAGCTAGCCGGCAATGGCAGACCAGATAGACATAAACAAAGCTCTTCTGCAGCTTCTGCAGCAGCAGTCGTACGCGGAAAGGTTCGGCAGGTTCGCCGGCATTTCCGACGACTACGGCATGTTTGGCGGCGGGATGCCCACCGCGCAGGTCACAAACGCGCCGGGGCAGCTTGCCGCCATCGCGCCGTGGGTCAAGATGCTGACAGGGATCCAGCTTCCGGACGCGCTTGTAAACAAGAACTTCCATTTTACGCCGAACACGCAGACCTCGCCGCTGTACAGGGCGATCACAGACCAGAACACGGCGAATCTAGATCTGATCGGGGAAAGGGCGGCCGAAGCGCAGGGATCCAGGCTTGCGGGCTTTTTCGGTAAAAACAGCGCCGCACGTGGCCTGTTTGGCGACGAACTTTCAGATAGGCTTGAAGCCGCGTTTTCAGGCACAGGCGGCCCTGTAGACACGATGCTCGCCAGAATGCTCACGCCGATGATGTCCGGCGTGCTCAAGTCCATTACGGGGTACGACGTAGGAGAGGGGGTAGGGGTCATAAACGCGAAATCCCCCGGCATGGTGTCCAGGATGCGCGGGTTGTATGGCGGATTTTCTGTAAACGGCGGAAACCCGGAGGACGCGATAATGGACGTCCTGGGAGGCGATTTCGAGAACGAGAGGAAGGCGGCCAGCTCATTGGCGTTTTCCGCCGTCAACGGCATCCGGTTCGACCGTGACGAAGACGGCAACATAAAAGGGCTGAGCCGTCGTACGCATGGGGCGTCTGGAGACCTGGTCGCGTCCATAGTTACAGAGGCCATGGCGAACGGGGCCATGGAACGCGAGATGTACGACAATTCGGGCGCGGTAAGGTCTGCCGTGGACAAGAAGCTTAAAGAACTGAGAGAGGGCGGGAAAGGCGGAGAAGACAGCATAGGCGTGTTTACGCGTCTTAGCAATGTAAAAGGCGCGATACGCCTGTCAGACTTGTCGGAAGAACAGTCTAGGATCTACCGTGAGCAAGACGACATTTCCAAACAGATCAAGGACATAAGATCTAGAAGAACCGGCATTGTGGCGGAGAAGAAGCGTGGAGGGGCAAGCGACGAGGAGGCGTCCAGGGCGGTTGTCGATCTTGACAAGGAGATAGAGAACCTTGAAAAGCGCTTCAAGGACTTGTCCAACGCCGCGTCCAGCATAGGGGACCTCGTTAAGGAAGGCGGCGGGGATCTCGTAGAGTCGGTGACGGCAACCGTGGAGTCGATGAAAGACCTGTATGGAAGCGAAGAGAAGGCGGCCAGGGCGCTTCAGATGATGGTCGGGTCGGACGGCATGACCAACAAGACTCTCGTGAAGTCTATAAAGAACGCCACCGACGAATACAAGCTTACCGCGTTTGCAGCTGGAATAGATCCCACGAAGGCAGGAGAGTATCTTACTAAAAATGTCATCGCGGCGACGAAAGGCTGGGGCACGGAGCGCATACAGGGGTCTGTCGCCATGGGCCAGCTCGGGCTGGACATGTCCATCATGGGGGTGCGCACCGCGTCTGGGATATCAGACCCGGTAGAGCGTGACCGGTACATGAGGGCCCATGAGGCGATGACTTCCGAGGTCGGAAATTCCGAGGGGTTCAAGGCCGCTTTGATGCTCGAGTACGCAAAAGAGCACAACAGCTTCAGCGGGGACGGTGGGAAGGCTCTTGAAAACCGCATAAACAGGCTCATGTCAACCGGAAACGCACGCGACTTCGAGATCGCGAAAAAGCTCATCATGCAGGTGATTGGAAGAGGCAACGAGGACATCGGCAGGGAGATATTCAACGACCCGAGGGTCATGGCGGACCTGATAAAGGACATTTCGCCTGAAGGCACGGCGGCGGCCGCGGAATGGGCCACGACGACAAACGAGAAGGAACTTGGTAACATCAAGGGCGAGAAAGGCCGGGAGATACGCGAGCGCCGTGCGGCGGACGTCATGTACTCAGCGGGATTCACACAGGAGGATGTTACAAACACATACACGGAAGCGGACACGAAAGCCAGGAATTCGTGGATAAAAGACAAGCTGGCAAACGCCAAGGACGACTCAGAAAGGGAGAGGTACAGGAAGATAGAGGCCAGGGCCAATGAAGTATACAAGGCCGCGTTGGCCAGCGGGAAGACGGAGCAGGAGGCAGCGGCCGAAGCCAACTCCGTAATGTACAACGACACCAGGATGACGGACGAGGACAGAAAGTCGTATGGAGAGGCCTCGACTGCGAGCAGGGAGGCGGCGGCCAGGGAAAAGCTCGGGCCCAGCAGGGTTCTCGACAAGGGGGACGCGTTCCGCGGCTACCTGGAAAAAGCCGGGGCGGTTGGAGAAAGCGGGGAGCTCACGGGCGAGAACATGGCGAAGTTCGCGTCTTCGATGTTCCAGCAGCTCTCCGGCGGACGATTCCTGGACAAGAACGGAAAGGTCATCACGGCAGACGAGGCGGCTGAGAAACAGAAGCAGTATGAGAAGCTAATCAGGGAGAACAAGAGGGACGAGGCATACAATCTGGTCAGGGAGACATTCGGGTCGATAAGCGACGAGGGGAAGGACTTTATCTCCGAGAACGGGGACATGGTGTATATAACCCCAGAACAGGAAGCCGAGTCGAAGAAGCTGACAAAGAAAGAGCAGGAGGATAAAAAACGAATAACCGCAACCCGCGACCAGCTGATGAAAGACCTGGAAGAGAGCGGGCTTGCGAAAGACGGCAAGATAGACGAGGAAGGGGTGAAGGAAGTCCAGGACAGGGTGGACGAAGCCAGAAAAACCTACAGCAAGGAGAAGTTCGACCGTCTTGAAGAGCTTCGGAAGCGCGTAGGCGAGGACGCTAAAAACGAGATGGAGGAGCTGCAGGCCGGAAGGGAGGGCAGGGACAAGGAAATATCCGACCAGGAGAAGATCATAGCCGAGCTCAACGACAAGAAGGAAAAGAGCAGCACGAAGGACCTTTCAAAGGAGGACAGGAAGAAACTTGCTGACGCCGAAAGGCGCAAGCGCGAGCTGGAGGCGAAAAACGAAAGGCAGTCCCAGCTTGAAAAGGATTTTGCGGACAAGGATCTCATCGCCGAGAGAGACAAGCTGTCAGAGGAGCTGGACAGTGACGAGGCGAGGAAAGGAAGGGAGAAGCTGGCCCAGGACGAGGCGACGCTGAAGAAAGTCGCAGCCGCGAAAGCGCAGAACAAGGCGCTTGAGACGTTTGACGAGAAAGAGCGAACTGGCAACGTAGACCCGGAAAGGCTTCTCGCAAACGCGAAAACCGCGCAAGAGCTCGCCATGGACGCCGAGAACGCGTATACCGCGGCAAAATACGTCGGCACGGCCACGCCAGCAAACGTTGGCAAGGCCACAACCGGGGAGCGGGCGTCAGAAGCGATAAGGGACAAGGAGGCGAGCGGAGAGGCCGCCAACGCAGGCGTGGGCCAGGCTCTGGAGAACTTCCTCAAGGACCTTAATCCAGAGCAGCTCAAGTCGGCCATACTTGGCACGTCGAAAGCCGTCGAGGAATTCGGGAACTTTATAAAAGAGCTGATGGTCAAGCTTGACATTCCGGTGTCAGGCGCTTCCGGGAAGGGCCAGGCGGAAGGCGGTGCCGCTGGCGCTGCGACCGCGGCGCCGGGCAGCCAGTCGGTGCGGAATGTCGAGGAGAGCAAGGACTCCGGAAAGCTTGTAAAATCGAACGAGGACCTCGAGGCGGCGCTGAGAGACAGCACAGCCGCGACCAAGGAGCAGACTGAGGCGATAAAGAACGCCTCGACGTCGGGCCGTACCAGCACGACGCAGCCAATACCCCCGACGCAGTAGAGGACCGCCGACATGGACATAATAGACGTAGGAAGAGGATCGCACAAGGCCGTCATATCGGGCTCTGGATCGTATGTCACCGTGGATGGGTTCACTCCGCCCGGCACGGGGTCGCTTGTCGCGGATTTCAGGATACAGCAGCGAGAGAAAACAGCCACGATACAGTGTTTCAACGAGGTCAACCACGTATACGCGTTTGGCCACGACCCGGAAAACTCGCCGTTTTCAGTTTCGTATCTCGTGTTTCTGGGGTCCGAGTGCATGCAGAAGAAGCAGTTCTCGCCTTCGTCCGACCTGAGGACATTCATCTCCACGTACCTTGAGAAGCGCGTGTCGGCGAAGAAGAGCGCGATAACCGTCACATACAGGGGGGCTGGAAGCATACGGGGAATAGTCACCGGGTTCGACGTGTCGGTGCTAGACCAGGAAATGCACATCTGCTCCGTCACTTTGTCAGGCAAATGCATGTAGGTGCGAAATGATAGACCATGTAAAGACCTTGCTGCTCAACGAAAGCGCGTCGTACCTGGTGTCGGCCTTCCCTGATTTAGTAAGCTGGCCGATAGACCAGTCGTTTACAGCCGTAAAGCTTGGCCCCGGGATGGAATCCCTGTACAACATGGTGTTCCCGTACACGAACCTTACGCCAAGGGGCATGGTGGCGGGCAAGCTCGACGCGATTGGCAGACTGATGCCATATATAAACGCCCCGGAACTCGCCACGTCGTTATCGGTATTCGACGGAAGGGTGTCGTCGGACAGCCCGCATCCCTCCGACGTGTTTGGATTCCATTCCGTAATGTCCGGCTCGTCGTCATGCGCCTCCGAACTGGCCCTTCTGTCTAATGACGCAATGGAGGCGTTCTACCCTACCGGCGTAGGCCGTCTCGACCCGGTGCTTGCGAGTCTAAAGGCCAAGTTCCAGAATTCGACCGCGTCGTCTGCCAAGATAGGGGCGGCCGCGATCTCCATGGCGATTCAGATAGAGGCTCTCAGGCTTAGGAGCGCCAAATGGTAAAACCGCCAGTAGTATACACCGTCAAGTCCGCCAGTTTTTCCGTCGGCGGATCGCAGTACGACGTGTCGACCGTGTCTCTTTCGCTTACGTCGAACGGAATACCGTCATGCGCCGTAGGCATATCTGCTACAAAGAGCTCCGGAGGCGAGAAGAAAGTCGTGGTGCACCCTCTTTCGCTGCAAGATCTTGGCTCTGAGCTCTCAAGCCTGCAGTCGAAGGCGGTAGATCTAGCCCCAGGCTCGCTGAACATATCCATAGAGCCGAACGGCCAGCTTCCCGGTGTCAACATAGGGACTTCATTGTCCCTTAACGGGTGGCTGCTGGCGTCAGTCGGGCTTTCCCGCGTCACCACGACCAGCAGCTTCTCGCTTGTGTGCACGATAGTGCATCCGGCGTACAAGCTCATGCTCGAGACCGGAATAATGCCGATAGGCGCCGGAGTCGTGGACCCCAGCAAGTACGTGTCCAAAGTCACGAACCCGATAACCGCATCCGTGCAGGCGATGGAGATGTGCAAGGCTTCTAACGACGGGAGCAGGGAACAAAAGATACTTGGCAGCGAACCGGTGCAGACCGGGACCAGGATAAAGGACATAAAAAGCGCGAGAGAGGCGATAAAAAACAGGATATCGTCCGTAATATCGAACACAAGCCTTTTATCGTGGGATGGCGGGTCCTATGTCCCTCACTCGTACGACATACCAGGCCAGGGGGTGCTCACCGGCCCAGGCATGCTTGACGGCATAAAGTTGTCGTTGCTGATGGACTGGTTCAGGGCCATGACGTCAGGTTCGTACTGGGGCGCGCTGAAACAGGCCATAGCGCCAGCGTACGGCCTTGAGATAATACCTACGTACGACAAGGGTTCTCTGGTGTTAAGCCCGGCCATGCCGTGGAAGAATTCCGGGCAGATGACAATAGAGGTGAAAGACGAGATAACGTACGCCGTGTCCCT
>Ga0310691_10001395_pt1 | contig 37017 bp, 17 predicted proteins | sample 176DNAGHGlowgp2_FD_203887 | JGI IMG/M metagenome (GOLD analysis project Ga0310691, IMG submission 203887) | Sheep rumen microbial communities from Palmerston North, Manawatu-Wanganui, New Zealand - 1766 DNA GHGlow gp2 (v2) (version 2) | ecosystem: Host-associated > Mammals > Digestive system >... | reverse complement strand
AACTCGGTGACACATGAGTTCAGCGACGTGGCTTGCGACACCTACACCTGGAACGACACGGTCTATGACGCTTCTGGCGACTACGAGCAAGTGTTGCAAACCGTCCACGGATGCGACTCCACCGTCACTCTGCACTTGACCATCAACAACAGCATGACACACGAGTTCAGCGACGTGGCCTGCGACACCTACACCTGGAACGACAGCGTCTACAATGTTGGCGGTGACTATGTACAGCTGTTCGAAACCACACAGGGATGCGACTCGACTGTTACCCTGCACCTGACCATCAACAACTCAGTGACACATGAGTTCAGCGATGTAGCCTGCGACACATACACTTGGAACGACAGCGTATACACCTTAACTGGTGACTACGAGCAAGTGTTGCAAACTGTCCACGGTTGCGACTCAACAGTGACATTGCACCTGACCATCAACAACTCAGCGACACACGAGTTCAGCGATGTTGCCTGCGACACATACACTTGGAACGACAGCGTCTACAACGTCACTGGTGACTATGTACAGATGTTCGAGACCACACTTGGTTGCGACTCGACAGTGACATTGCACCTGACAATCAACAACTCGGTGACACACGAGTTCAGCGATGTAGCCTGCGACACCTACACTTGGAACGACAGTGTATACAATGTAGGCGGTGACTATGTACAAATGTTCGAGTCCGCACAGGGTTGCGACTCCACTGTCACCTTGCACCTGACCATCAATAACAGCAACCACGGCGGTGAGGAGACGGCGACAGCCTGCGACTCCTACACTTGGAAGGAGAACGTGTACTACACCTCGGGCGACTACACCTTCGACACTTTGACGACACAGGGTTGCGACTCAACCGTCACTCTGCATCTGACTATCAACAACTCGTTGACACATGAGTTCAACGCAGTCGCCTGCGACTCCTACACTTGGAACGACAGCGTATACAATGTAGGCGGTGACTATGTACAAATGTTCGAGTCCGCACAGGGATGTGACTCAACCGTCACTCTGCACCTGACCATCAACAACTCGTTGACTCACGAGTTCAGTGACGTGGCATGCGACACATACACCTGGAACGACAGCGTCTACAATGTTGGCGGTGACTATGTACAGCCGTTCGAGACCGCACAGGGATGCGACTCCACCGTCACTCTGCACCTGACCATCAACAACTCGCTGACACACGAGTTCAGCGACGTGGCCTGCGACACCTACACTTGGAACGACACAGTCTATGACGCTTCTGGCGACTACGAGCAACTTCTGCAAACCATCCACGGATGCGACTCGATGGTAACATTGCACCTGACCATCAACAACTCGTTAACACACGAGTTCAACGCCACCGCCTGCGACACCTACACCTGGAACGACACAGTCTATGACGCATCTGGCGACTATGTACAGTTGTTCGAGTCCGCACAGGGTTGTGACTCAACCGTCACTCTGCACCTGACTATCAACAACTCGTTGACTCACGAGTTCGACGCCACTGCCTGCGACTCCTACACTTGGAACGACAGCGTCTACAATGTAGGCGGCGACTATGTACAAATGTTCGAGACCGCACAGGGTTGCGACTCGACGGTGACACTCCACCTCACAATCAACAACTCGGTTACACATGAGTTCAGCGATGTAGCATGTGACAGCTACACTTGGAACGACAGCGTATACAATGTAGGCGGTGACTATGTACAGCTGTTTGAGACGGCACAGGGTTGTGACTCAACCGTCACTCTGCATCTGACTATCAACAACTCGGTGACACACGAGTTCAGCGACGTGGCTTGCGACACCTACACATGGAATGACACGGTCTATGACGCTTCTGGCGACTACGAGCAACTTCTGCAAACCATCCACGGATGCGACTCGATGGTAACATTGCACTTGACCATCAACAACTCGGTGACACACGAGTTTAGCGACGTGGCCTGCGACACATACACTTGGAACGACACAGTCTATGACGCTTCTGGTGACTACGAGCAAGTGCTGCAAACCGTCCACGGATGCGACTCCACCGTCACTCTGCACTTGACCATCAACAACAGCGTGACACACGAGTTTAGCGACGTGGCCTGCGACACCTACACTTGGAACGACACAGTCTACGATGCTTCTGGCGACTACGAGCAACTTCTGCAAACCATCCACGGATGCGACTCGACTGTTACCCTGCACCTGACCATCAACAACTCGGTGACACATGAGTTCAGCGACGTGGCTTGCGACACCTACACCTGGAACGACACGGTCTATGACGCTTCTGGCGACTACGAGCAAGTGTTGCAAACTGTCCACGGCTGCGACTCAACAGTGACATTGCACCTGACCATCAACAACTCAGCGACACATGAGTTCAGCGATGTAGCCTGCGACACATACACTTGGAACGACAGCGTATACACCTTAACTGGTGACTACGAGCAAGTGTTGCAAACTGTCCACGGTTGCGACTCAACAGTGACATTGCACTTGACCATCAACAACTCAACGACACACGAGTTCAGCGACGTGGCCTGCGACACATACACTTGGAACGACACAGTCTATGACGCTTCTGGTGACTATGTACAGTTGTTCGAGACGGCACATGGTTGTGACTCAACCGTCACTCTGCACCTGACCATCAACAACTCGTTGACTCACGAGTTCAATGCCACTGCCTGCGACACATACACATGGAACGACAGCGTATACAATGTTAGCGGTAACTATGTACAGCTGTTCGAGACCGCACAGGGATGCGACTCCATAGTCACTCTGCACTTGACCATCAACAACTCGGTGACTCACGAGTTCAGCGACGTGGCTTGCGACACCTACACTTGGAACGACACAATCTATGACGCTTCTGGTGACTATGTACAGCTGTTCGAGACGGCACATGGTTGCGACTCAACCGTCACTCTGCACCTGACCATCAACAACTCGGTGACACACGAGTTCAGCGACGTGGCCTGCGACACCTACACTTGGAACAACACAGTCTATGACGCTTCTGGTGACTACGAGCAACTTCTGCAAACCATCCACGGATGCGACTCCACTGTCACCTTGCATCTGACAATCAATAACAGCGTGACACACGAGTTCAGCGACGTGGCCTGCGACACATACACTTGGAACGACACAGTCTATGACGCTTCTGGTGACTACGAGCAACTTCTGCAAACCATCCACGGATGCGACTCCACCGTCACTCTGCACTTGACCATCAACAACAGCGTGACACATGAATTCAGCGACGTGGCTTGCGACACCTACACCTGGAACGACAGCATATACAATGTAGGCGGTGACTATGTACAGCTGTTTGAGACGGCACAGGGTTGCGACTCCACCGTCACTCTGCACCTGACCATCAACAACAGCGTGACACATGAATTCAGCGACGTGGCTTGCGACAACTACACTTGGAATGACACAGTCTACGATGCTTCTGGCGACTACGAGCAACTTCTGCAAACCATCCACGGATGCGACTCGATGGTAACATTGCACTTGACCATCAACAACTCGGTGACTCACGAGTTTAGCGACGTGGCCTGCGACATATACACTTGGAACGACAGCGTATACACCTTAACTGGCGACTACGAGCAAGTGTTACAAACATCACAAGGCTGTGACTCTACCGTTACATTGCACTTGACCATCAACAACTCAACGACACACGAATTTGAGGCCACTGCTTGCGACACCTACACTTGGAACAATATTGAGTATACCTCCACTGGCGATTACGAACAACTGCTACAAACTGTTTACGGCTGCGACTCGACAGTTACACTGCACCTGACCATCAACAACTCAGCGACACACGAGTTCGACACCATAGCATGCGAGATGTTCAGCTGGAACGGTACAACCTACACTGAGTCGGGCGTATATACCCAGTCGCTGGCGACAGTAACAGGCTGCGACAGCGTCGTCACAGCTCATGTAACCATAGGCCACAACGCCTCGTCAGAGCTCAGCATAGAGACCTGCGACAGCTACACCATAGGCGATAGCACCTTCACAGAATCTGGCATCTACGATGTTGTCTTCTCCACATCTCTCGGCTGTGACAGCATTGTCACCCTCAACCTTGAGTTAAGCTACTCACCCGACATTGAGATAATAGGAAATCATTATCCAATTGGTGGTAGCGAGACCAACTGGACCACATATCCTTATCATGTAATACCCGGTCATGAAGGTACCGAGATAGACTCGGTAGTCTGGATTATCAATTGTCCAAACTGGCACATCGACACACATGACAACAGTACAGACATCGACCTCTACATCCACACCTTCCTGCCAGGCGACTCCGTCGAGTTAATGGCCGTTGCCTACAACAGCTGCGGTGAGTCAGTCACAAGCATCTGGCTGCATACCTCTTACTATGGCACAGAAGACATTGAAACCATTGACAGCGACGTGGCCATCATGCCCAACCCGAACAACGGCGACATGAACATCCGCTTCGAGGGAATAAGCGGTGAAGCTGAGATAAGGGTATTCGACCTACTCGGCAACATAATCGACCACTTCAGATTAGATATCCGCGACAACGTTATGATGATGCCTTACTCGCTCAAGACCAAGGCCGAGGCAAGCTACTACTTCCTCATCACGACAGAACAGGGTGTCTTCACGAAGAAGGTGATTGTAAGGAGATAATGTTGAGAGGGTGACCAATTGGTCACCCTCTTTTAACAATTTACTGATATACTATACGACTCAAACAGTGTGAATGGTTTTGCTGGCAAACAGCAATTGGATATCCTTTTTTAGTGTCAATGCGCATACATTCTATTCACGACATACAGCATCAACAATAAAGGCTGAACTCCACTTGCGGAATTCAGCCTATTGTTTTGTGTCGCTAAAATCATTTAGCAGACAGCAATATATTAAAGTTATCATCAGAGTGCCATCCGTATCACAATTTTTACAAATTATACACGAATAATTGTCTCTAACAACCATTAATCCGTCAGCCTATTTCTCAAGTTATTTTTAACACCTTCCAACATAGTTGTTATGTAACGTGAGAAAGCCTCGTCCTGAGAATAAAACCCTATTTCTTCGGTTGAATACTTACTTGGGAAGGCCAACACAGCCCTAATACCACTTTTATTTCCTTTTTGAACTAACCAACAACTCATAGTAAGATACTCATTCATGGGGACAAGTGTTGCTTTGCAAGACAAGGTGGCATCGGTATAATATTTAACTATTGTTTCGCTTATATTCTTGTACATCCGTTCGTAATCGCAAAAACGAATGTCATATATGCTTTTACCATTGCCAAGATAATATTGTTTTATACTATCAATTTCCACACACATTTTATAGACCTGTACCTCACTGTATGGCGCATTCGGATCAATTCCTGTTGAAACAAGTTCCTTGCTTAGATATGCATCTATGTCTTTCTTGAATTTTTCAATATTATCATCACGAGTCATATTGAAGTATTTCTCACACAAAAGAGAGTCCAATTCTCCAGATGCCTGTACGGACCACTTGTTTTCTTCCCTCAAACGACGGTTCCCCATACGGAGACTATCATCCATAACAGAATGGTATTTTGAATTTATTCGACTCTCTATTATCATTTTGTGGAAAAGATTAAAAACAGCAGGTCCTTCTCTTTTAAAGTCATAATAAGCGAAAGTTAAACTTCCGTTGTTCATAAGATGTTGAAGCAGTTTTACATTAAGATTTCTAAACTGAAGGGGTTCGCTCTTGATACCATAATACAGAACATCCTCAAAGATAACGACAGTGTCTGTTCTGTCTATGTCATTAAACAAATCGTTTATATCAGGAATATAACGTGGGAAAATACCCAGATAACGTGTTGACAAGGCTTGTTCAATATCCACCAATTTACCAACGGTTTCCTCAAGTTTTTTATCTTGCTTACTATCGTTATAAACATCGTAAACGAAACATATCACAGCAAATAGTAAACCGACTGCCGCTGATTTGATAAAAGTGCTAAGCAAGGCAAAGCCTTTTCGATTTTTCATACGCTGAAACCAAGATTCCGTATCCTGAGTTTTATTCATTGTTTTGTGACTGATTTTTTATGTTGTCCGATTTCGTTGAAACTTCTTTATCATCTACTTATTTAGTATCACCAACGCACCTATCACACCAGGAATCCAACCTAATAAAGTAAGAATTAATACTATCAAAAAACTTCCGCATCCCTTATCGACAACAGCAAGTGGCGGAAAAATAATGGCTAAAACAACTCTCCAGAACGACATGATTTAAAATTTTAATTATACTTATATGAAATCAATAGTGATTACTAAAGGATTGTATCTAACATATTACATTAATGGTCTTTTCAATAACAATAAGACATCACTTCCAAATTATCGAAGTCTTTCCCATGTCCATACACCATTTACACAAGGATACGCATCCCTTTTAACACACGAATAATACTGACCACCAGGATGTGCTGCCCACCAATCAAGATTTAGCCATTTATGATAGCCGTCTTCACGTATACAAAGCATTTTTATATCATATTGCGGAAATTTTTCTCTTATAATATCCATAACAACACTCTTGTCAAAAGAAGATATATCAACTTCTGTGAAAGCATGACCAGAATCTGCATTAAAACCTGTGTTAATACATACGTCAGCACCAACAGCCAACAAGCAAGATGCCATCAAAACCGCAAAATCATCACAATCGCCACTCATGTTACAAGCAATTGACTCTGAAGCCCTTGCAACATATTCATGACCTTTAGGGTCATTTACATATCTCCATTTATTGTAACAATAATCAAATATTTCACATATTTGTCCTGGATTAAAGTTTCCTTGAGAACGACCCGCAAGATCATTAGCAAAAGCTTTGGTATAAGGCAAATCATAGTCACATGCTTCTTCTAACATCTCAATATTCAAATTTCCATCATCATACCAATTGTTATGCCTTCGCTCTTTGTCAAATTCATATTCTGGCAAATTAATCTCATCTTCTTCATAATTAATTACGGGAGTAGGTGTAGGTGTTAAAGGATCAGGATGGTTGTCTTTCCCTTTTAGACAATAACTTCGATATTTCTTCAAACTATCACTTAAAAAAGCACCTTCCTGGATTTCTGAAATACCCAAACATAACAATTCAGAATTAATACATTTGCCATGTTTATCTGTTACATAGGCATAAACCATTTCATTACCATCCAAATTGGCTGGATTAAACGGAACGGAATGGTCTGGTATCAAGATAACAGATTTACTTTGATAATTATCTACCAGATATTGTTTCCCTTCTTCCGTAGCCGAGACTCCTATTAGCCTAACTCGCGTGCCATTGTTTAATAAAACAATATTTCCGTCTTCAACAGAACGTATAATAAAATCTCCAGAAGGCCATAATAATATTGCTACAAAAACAAGAGCCAATACAAAAATAATAATGTACTGTTTTTTCATGTCTAATAAAATAAATCAGTGGTTTACAATAAAAACATATCAAACGACTATCTATGATTTGTTCGTGCTATTTCGTATAACTTCTTGTAAGATTTAAGACTATCGGTAAGATAGTCTGTTTCATTCAGTGCAGAGGCACCTGTACTAATCAAGACACTGTTTATACATTGACCATCATTTTTTTGCGCCACATATGCATAGACTGTTTCATTACTTCCCAACCTATTTGGATTAAAAGGAGCACTGGCATCTGAAATCAAAGCGACCTTAACATTTATATAATTATTTTCCAAATACTCCCTTGATTCCTCTGTATCATAAACTCCTATTAGTTTGACAGTTGTACCATTGTCAAGAAAAATAGTGTTTCCGTTTTCTATACTTGAAATCCTATAGTCGCCACGCGGCCACAAAAGAATTGCCAACAAAACGATACCTATTACGAATAATATTACCTTCTTTTTATTCATTTTTGATTTTTTTAAAATGAAGAGGCTCTTAAAAGAGCCCCTTCTCTCGTATTATCAAATCATTTATTTGCTTTCTTTCTGTAATTTATCCACCAGTCTCACAGAGATTTTCTCCATAATACGGGCAATGTACAGGAAGAAGTAGGAATCGCTGACCTGATTATCGATATGGAAAGCTTCTTGGTCCTTCTCAACCGAGTCAATCTGGTTGATGATGAGCTTCTTTTCAACCAGCGGATAATCAGTACCCAGATATTTATAGAAGAAGTCGACAAACTTCTCCACGTTGGCGCGCACTGCCTTGAGGATGGCAGCTCTGTCGTCACTGGCTCTCAACTCCAAAGTCTTGCTACGGCCAAGTTTCTGGATAGTATTCTCGTCACCAAGCATAATCACGCAAGCATCCGGACGTTTATTGAACACCTCTGCAGGAGCTTTCAAAGCGCCTCTAGCCGTGGCAATCTTAGGATTCATGGGCGACTTGATAACGAGTTCCTCGTCACCGAGTTGCGACTTGCCATATACCTGCAGGAAAATCTTCTCAAACAGTCTGTCGCGTTCATTATCACCCAGCAGGCTTAGGAGCTTAGAACCATTACCTGTAAGGTAAATGAAATGTGGCAGCGCTAACTCACCACCCTGTTTCTCCACACGTTGCTTTGAGTACCAGTAGCACAGCTGAGCCGTGTGGTAAACGATAGAAGCAGCATAAAACTTGAGCATGAACTCAATTTCGGGATATCCGAACAAGAGCTTGAAGTCTTTTTCATACATTTGGAAACCATAGTTCATCAAGGCTGCCAAGCCGTCTTCAGTATTCAATGCGCCTGTGATCAGACGTGTGACATCGCCAAAGTACGAGCTACGCTGACCGTTCTTCATCTCTTCGCAGCTACCTCTCTTTTCGAGATAGTAGGTATAGACATTGGGTTCGTCGCTACGATATGGATGGTTGCGCTTACTATTGAGATACAAGGCATTGCCAGCGAATTCAAACGAAGTGATGAACTGGGCTTTCTTTTCATCATAGCCGATAATATCGGTTGAACCGCCTCCGATGTCCATCAACACGGTAAAGTCTTGCTGGTCAGCCTGGCTGACGCATTCATAGAATGGAGAAAGGGACTCGTTGGTACGCATCACTCTTTTATCGAGTTCATTAGGTGTATAGTCGTCGCTGGCTTTGGTGAAATACTTTTTGTAAGCATTCTTCCATATGTCAGAGGTATGTTCCTCCAGCTTGTCATCGAAGGAAAGTGGATAGGTCCAATATAGGAGGCACGAATCAAGATCCCAACCCTCGCTCAAAATATGGCTACGCAGGATGAAGAGCAACTCACTGACAAACATGGTCAGGTTCACTTCATTCTTCTCGTTTCTCACATTCTTATTCATGAACCATTTAAAGTTACCCTCGGCAATGGTGTCGCCGTTAGGACGTTTACCTATTTCGTAGTAGGCAAACGGGATGGCACTGTGTGTCAGCGGCAATTTATTCTCCAAAACATCCTCCACTTTGTTACCCTTTTTCACTCCTACAGGTTTGTTCTCATCGCGCAGACAGTTAATCACTGTCGGGATCGGGAACGAGAAGCCTTCGCCTTTGCGTTGTTCAGCCTTTCCAGTGAAGGTCCGTTGGACATCCTTACGAGGCACGATATGTGCCGGTATAAACTCGCAGAACTGGGCAGGCATGCCACCGGTCCATGCCGCTTTCATCCTCTTTTCAAAGTCTTCCTTCGACTCATCGTCACGCTGACAAAGTTCCTGACTGGGACGGAGATACAAATCATGGCCATATTTGGGTCTGACCTGCTGAAAGTCGTCGGAGGTGACATTCACATTCATGAACTGCAGCTCGCTATACTGGCGACCTTGCCTGTCAACATGGATGGTATTGACCTCGCGCGGTGAAGCTTCGTCACCACGTTGGAGTGCCACATAAGTGTTGGAAGTGCCCAAGTCAACAGAAATCTTGGTCTCCACACTATTAATCGTCTCTTTCTCTTCAAGGACAGGAACAATTAGTGAGGTACCTTGGGTGATTACCTTTCCAAGTTTATCCTTTACATCCACAGAGAGTTCTGCGAACTCAATGCACTTAACCCTATTATCCTCATTGGCTTCCTCAATACTATAGTACAAGGTGTTCATCGTTTTCTCAGGGTTACGTGGATCAAACACATCAGTATAATTCCGCTTTACCGAGTCTTTCTTGAATGGGAACGGTTCCTTGGTACCCGTGTTCTGGTCAGCCTTGAAATAAAAATACTTCAGTTCAAACTCATCGTGCTTTGGAGTAAGTGCAAGGTTGAACTTGTTATAGAACAACACCTTGTAGATGTTGGTGAATTTCCTCGATTTAACAAAGGGGTAAATGCCGAAAGCAAAGTTTTCCATGACCTCAGGACCATAGAGAATACCATTCGGGTACTCATACTGATTGGGCCAGTATTCGCGGCGTAAAGTCACATAAACCGGCCTGTTCTCTCTATCTTTCTTGTCAAGTTTTACCTTATAGTTGACCACATAGTGACCGTTTTCGTATCTAACAATCTTCATATTGTTAGCAATATCGGCCAGTGACTGGTCAGGGAAGTATTTCAGCACACTCTGCTTAATAGGGAGCAAGCATCGACGATATTCCTTTTTGGTCTCACGATCGTAGAAAGACACTGCGACGTATTTGTCATTAACATCATAGGGAAGTACAAACAAGGCGTCTGAAAGGAGGTCGTTGACGCAGATCCACGGAACGCGGGTTCCTTCAGGGAATTCTCGTTGGTCGATGGGCTTTTTGAAGTCTTCTTCCAAAATATCGAAATTCATTGGCTCCTCAAGATATAGATAGAGCATGTACTTTAGGAACGAGCGATCGATATCGCTAGTACGCAGGTACACTTCTTCTCCACTCAGGATGCGCGGGAGTCTCTCATTGCCAAAATTGTACTCTGGGAACTCTGTATTGAAACTCATCGCATCGTACCTGTCCTGTTTTTCCTTGCCTATGGCCTGTTTGACGGTTTCGAATAGATTGGTGTAGATGGCGCCCAAATTTTCCGTGTTCTTATGCAGCAGCAGGTACATGAATTTTTGGAATGCTTCGGGGCGTTTCTTTAAAGTCAACCAGTCCTTAGGGTTGTTGGTAAGGAGATTGTGTACATAGTCACCTTTGCGGATTACCAAACGCGGGTCGGGGGTCTCATCTTCGGTCAAAACGTCGCAGGTCGACTTAGCGAAGAAACCAGTAAAGGGCGAAGTGGCTCCGATAACGGTGTTGGTGTACTCGTCCCAAAACACATATAATGCATTGAAACGAAACTTATAGTTGGCTGGGCGAAGTTTATTGAGGGCTTTAAGATATTGCTTACGGAACAAATCCAACGTTTCGAGGTAACGCTTGGTTTGTTCGTTTTTCCTCAAGAAAAGGCTGGCCGATGGGTCGTTGGGATCAACAAGATTGATGCGCTCAACACGGATGCCCTTCTCGCGAAGATCAAGTTCATCGAAATAATAGAACAACTCAAACATGTCAAGACAGTGAGACATAGCATGAAGATAGTCATTGGAGATAACCTTGCCCATCATTTCCTCTTCCGACATAGTGTTGCTGCCTGCATTCAGTTCTCTGAATGCCAAATCAGTGATATGCATGCGAGCATAAGGAGAAGGAATAGATGTGATTCTGGCATAACTTTGTTCCACCTTGGCCATTTTATTCGGATCATCAAACCAGGATTTACCATAAGGATTTGGATTCTCCTGATCGGTATTTGTACTGGTGCGATAAACTTCAAAATCTGGATGTTCTTGGTTGGGTTGAACACTTTCAACTGCCATACCGAATTTATAATGTTTTTGTGCCATAACGATACAAGTTTTTTTTATAGTGAACATTTTTCATTAAGGACCTTATCCAATGCTTTGGAAATAATCAGAAGTTCATATGGAATAATCTTATAATCTGCCACATCCTTCTTCATTGAATCATCCAGTGCCTTATAGACATCAAACATAGCATCAAGAATTTGAGGGGATAAAGCTTCGGTCACTTCTTTTTTAGAAAAGAACCCCTGCTTCTTGGTTTCAGTTTTTGCAATACCGAAATCACCTTCTGCGCAGAAGTTTTTAGTGATATTATCACCGTCGGTCCTAACCTCGTTGTTGAACAAATTCAAACGACGGACGGCTTCAGTGTTAGAGAGGTCGCCCACCCACAAGTCCCATTCTTTAAAGAGATGGTTCAAACCCGTAGCAAACTGATGCTTAATCATATCGTCAGTAACAATTGAATTGCGTACCTCTTCGGTGAAATGAATATCATTTACAAAAACCGATCTAAGTTCACCAATGGCTTTCTTCAAGAATTCAGGATTCTTCATCAAAATCTCCAGCAGTTGGAATTTCACCATAGCTTTTCTTATGTCCTTGTTTGAAATGCCCGACACATTGGAGGCATGACCATCGTCACTAAATCCCCAAATGGGCTGTTTGTAGACCGTGTTTTCACTATGGTTCTGCTTGGCAAAATCAATTATAGACATAGCGGAGAGCAGTTCCACTAGGTTCACCTGGTTTTTCTGGGCTTTGCCGCCGACAGAATGGTCGTGCACATGGTGTTTATCGTCGCCAACGTAGTACATATAGTCAACTCCCATCATATAGTCGTCGTAATACATCAAGGCAGCGCGAGTCTTGGTGACGAAAGTATCACTATCCACGTCCCATCTTTCCCTATCAATGACCTGTTTTTCGTCTCTCGCAGGACGATTTTTGTTAGTATCAAAATAAGGTAGGACGGCAATACCGCCAAGCACGGGTTTACGTGTCGGGTCAGTGATACCGTTGAAAGTATTCACAATCAGAGGGAAACCAGCTGCACCGGTACCACCAAACAATGAACCGATGACGATGACGCCATCGTTGCCTTGGACGCCACTCAGGATACTGCCGAAAGCTGTGTCGGCGAAGGAGATGCTGTTGAGTACAACGGAACCGATATTGGGGTTCCCCACAAAACCAACGGACAAGGCCATTTGAAGATCATCTTTGGTGAAAAGGAGGTCTCTCTCAATGGCAATGGATTTAATAAACGCATTGTTATCTTTGTCCTCGGGACGATTCGACTCAGTAGGACAATTAATAATACCTTCCAAGGTTCCGATAGTATTTCCAGCCACATTCAACAAAATGGGCTTACGCACCACGGTGTTGCAGAATGAAGGCCAAACGCTTTGGTCGTTTCCAAAGGCTCTCTCATAAAGGGTATGAACACCATTGTCACCTTCGGTGTTGCCATATGCCGTAAAAATACGCTCGCAATCTTTCAGCGCAGCGCTTTCAGCATCATTATCCACAATCACTGGAATCACCTCATTTGCATTGATGGGAGTACCAGCAGCAAGTATCATGGCTAAAGACTTCAGTACACGCTCACCGCTACCTCCTATAGCAAATATATACAATCTATTCATTATATAAAAATTTAAAGTTACTTATTTAGAAAACATATGAACTGTGGCTTTAGACATTGGTACAAAAATTAGCGACCATATCTCGAATAACACCACATAATAGGCTATATTGACCAGACAAAGTTTCAAAAGATTCTCACTCCAATACTCTGGGCCATTATATCCAGAAATCAGGCGCAATCCGACAACAATAGCGACAATCAAGGTCAACATGCCTAGTCCGCACACTGTCCAGTAGTTCTTTTTATTGGCATTCACCACCGTATGGCTCACGCCAAAATAAAAGACTGCAGCAGCGATAACGCTGATAACAAGAAGGAAAACGAAGGTCCACATCATGCCATAACTAGCACCTTGAACGTTTTCGTAAACCTGATGGAACTCCCTGTGGCCTGGAGCTTTGAGTACCCACTTATAGAGTATCTCCGACAATCTAATTGCTAATTCTCTCATAATAAGCTGTATTTAAATGTTAAACTATTTATTTCTTTGAAACTTTAAAGTGCACAGTGGCGACTTCATCAATTGGGCGACCAGAATTTCCGAAACGCGCCTTGTCAATGTTCTCAACAATTGCGTTAAGCCCCCATGTCTTGCCTTCAATGGTTGTGATGTCTATATTGGAATCATCATCAATGGAAGATCCTTTAACCCAACTATTTTGACTAATTAGGTTAAACTCAAGGTCTCCCTCCTCAGGGAGTTGATTAAACGGCTTTAATGTCACTTCAAACCGCAACAGCTTAGGATTGGAAGGATCCGTGGTTTCTTTGATTTTATCAACAACCTTAGACAAGTGATAGTCTCCAATCTCATATTTTTGGTTCAAGAAAGCAGGTATATCAAACTTGTTGAACTCAACAGTAAAAGTCTCCTGAGTAGAACCCAACTCTGCTGTGGTCCATATGGTACCCATATTCTCCGACTCATAATCTTCGGAACTGTTATCCCAAATCCAACTGGAGGAAGGTGCAAACTCCATATTCAACTTTCCAGTGGTCATATCGGAATTATCCAAGCCGAAAGAAGCATATAGGTTATCCCATGGAGCAAAAACATCAGCATCAATCAAGCCAGAAAGCATATTTCTGTTGCCAAAAACCATAATGTAGTAAGGACGGTTGTTCATCAATTGACCTTTATACTGCGATTCACCTTTTATAATTTTGTTGGTTTTGGGGTCTTTAATAAGGTTTTCTTGACAATTGTAATAATAAAATCCATTATAAGAACTGGAATACTGAAGCAACAACACATCAACACCAGGGACAGCCTTCAAGGAGAGTAAAACTTCATTACCTAAATCAGGAAGGTGATTCTTGTTATAAGCAAGATCATTTTTACTAACCAACTCTTTTTGACCGTAACTTAAAACCATATCAGAAACAAGCATGGCAATAGAAGTATCTGACACCTGTTTTAAAGCATCGGATATCATGTCGGCCAGTTTAGTGGTGGCATCATTAAAGGTCTTACCATCAGTCAACAATGCATTGAAACCATTGATATCTACATTCTCAAAACTGCCCTTTCCGCCATACTTTACCTTCAAACTGGCTGGATGATTTGTATCATTGACAAGTGAGCCCAACGGATAACAAACATTGTTGGCAAAATTCTTTTTCGCGTTATCAAGCCCAGAAAAATCCATGTAACCTTTCATGCTCCCGGATGCATCAAGCAGCAAAAAAATCTGTGATACAACTGGTTTTTTGACTTTGTTTACATAAGTGGTTTGCACTTCAAACTTATTTCCATGAGTACCCTTTTCTTTTCTAGGCAGCAGCAACAAAACAACGATGAAGATAACAGCTACAATGCCCAATCGAATCAATATTTTCTTATTCATTTTCTATGAATTTAATAATTATTTTTGTACTACAACATAAATCTTATCTTGTGGACGGCGACCGCCTTCGGGATACACTAAGCAATTCTCAATTTCAATAATGGTATCGGCTGGAATATTTTCGTCGCCAAAGTCAACTTCACGACGCACTTTCAAATCTACGTTGTCACCCAGTTTGTCAAACAACTTCACCGACACAACGGAAATGCCGAGATTCTTGAAGCATTCCTTCAACTTGTCGCGATAGACGCTGAACGGTGCTGTTTGTTTAGGTGTCAAACCCGTAACGAGACGGTCCATACCAGCAAGCGATTCATTGTACACCATAGCGGCATTAATGTATTTCTCCAAATAAGCCGATAAAAAGTAGCCACGCAAAGAGGTGAACATTTGGTCTTGCGACACAGTCTTTAGGTTAGTGATACCAGAATTGGCAAATGACATCTCATTATCTGCGGCCAGCGACACATCAAGCAGCATCTTTTTATAATCAATCTTAGAGATGGCCCTGTTAAAACGACTGATTGTTCTGTAAATCATGTATGAGTCTTCCACCTCGGCATTTTCCAGTTCACCGGCTTGAATATTGATACTGTTGACAACATCTATCAAATTAGAGATTTTCTTAGCGTATTCTTTGGCATACGGCACAATGGTGAGCTGATCAGTATAAACTTTCTGTTGATCTTGCAGTCGAGACACCTCATTTTTATGAGCTGTAGTAAGTTCTGAAATTTTTCGTTCAGCGTTACTTTTTTCTTCCTTACGTACTCTTTCCACTCTTTCCTCGGCATCTTTTTTTTCTTTTTCAAGATCATTCGACAACCTTTGTTTTTCGCCTTTCAATTTTGTAATCTCATTCTCTGCTTTTTTACGTTCATCCTCTCTAGCAGCTTCGGCCTTTTTAGTCAATTCTTTTTCTTTCTTTTCAAATTCTTCCGACAACTTTTGTTTTTCGCCTTTCAATCTTGTAATCTCATTCTCTGCTTTTCTACGTTCATCCTCTCTAGCAGCTTCGGCCTTTTTAGTCAATTCTTTTTCTTTCTTTTCAAATTCTTCCGACAACTTTTGTTTTTCGCCTTTCAATCTTGTAATCTCATTCTCTGCTTTTTTACGTTCATCCTCTCTGGCAGCTTCGGCTTTTTTAATCAATTCTTTTTCTTTCTTTTCAAATTCTGCTGTAAGTTTAGCAACTATATCTTTATTTCCTTCGCCTTTAAGCACAGATAGATTCCCTTCTACATCCTTCTTAGATTCAACTTCTACAGATTCCTGAGGCGCCGCTTCAATCACGGTTTTCTCTTCCTGTTGCGTCTTTAGAGCTTCGACTTTTTTAGGTTCATTATCTACAGATTGTGATACTGGTTCAATTACAACATTCTCATTTTTTTCTTCCTGTTGTTTCTTTGCCGACTTTTTTTTCATTTGAAATAGCACTGCAAACAAGGCTATGAGCAGAATACAAACAGCAATAATGACCCACAACCATATACCTGGACCTTGTTTCACAACGGGGGGTATCTCACTTCTTACTTCTACAACATCTATTTTCATCTTGTTAATAATAGAAAACACACGTCCCTCAGGAATAATCTGAATATTGTTTACATCAATCGTTTTGTTGATAATACTTTTATCTTTGACATAAGCGTTTAAACCAAGTTTTTCAATCAGTTCGGGCTTTTTTTTCAAATCCAATATTATAGTATCTCCAGATATAAACAAATCATCTTTTACCAATTTATTATTAGCGACCACTCTGAAAGGTATTGCATTCTCATTTGAACCCACATACAGTAAAAAAGTAGTAATCGTATCAAGAATTACATCTTTATTCTCTTCAGAAAGTTTTAATGTATCTGTCCTATACTTTATCAATGTATGTCGGCATATCAAAGACACATTTTCCAATCGTTTATGTTCACTATATGTTTGTTGATCTGCAAGATTGCTCACTTGCACATCATCAATCTTTACACCATCCAAAGGAAGCGTTAACTTATCGGATATTAACGATCCGTCCTGGTCGCTCACTGTTTCCATCCATGCGCCATTAACTAAAAGATAGTTTATTGAATCAACCACTTTGCCAGACGGAGGAGACACCTCTTTTTTATTATTAAATTTCTTTCCCTCACGAATCCATAATTCACCTGATTCGTATTTATCAACAGTAATAATTTGCGACTCCACACCTTCTTTGAGTGTAATAGGCCGAACATACTTTTGGCTGAAAAGCTGGCCCGATAGTAGTGTCAACAATAGGGTAAAAACTAAAAATCTTAATTTTTTCATATGATTATATATTATTATTAAATTCTACCTTTTTTGGGTTTAATTTCTGAAATATTAGTGTTATCCGGCATCTGATTCGATTCTGAAACATTTTTCTTATGTCCTCTCTTTGTTGTGCTTGGACTTGAGCTATCTATATCATCAAACTTCTCATCAACCGATTGCATGGCAGCAAACACGTACGATTCGTTGTTTTCCTCAGCAATTTCAGTCTTCACCACAAAACCTTCATGACCAACCAATCTCGAATAAGTGTTCGATTTGGGGGTAATGTGGTTGGATGATGTTTCCACATCGTAGGTGAAGTTGTTGTTGTCTTCGATAGTAATGCTGATATGCTCGATTCGACCATCAACACTCATAGGACGAACCTTATCAATAATGTTGATCTTATGAAGATTGACATTATTATAATAGTCGCGGAGAATGGCGTCGTAGTCTGAGCCCAACATTTGGACAAACTCTACGTTGTTCAAATCCCTATAGATAGGTTCAACCCTATGAGACATCTTACCGTTTTTGAACCGCTCAAGACGCTTAACCACCGGCACGAACTTGGAATTGCCGTTTTCTTGGTCGATATAGCCGAATGAAGAGGTAATGACCGAGTGGTCGAGACGTATCTTGGTGTTGAACAAAGCAAACCAGCAAGCGCCTTCGGCCACAGCTGTCTTCACCTTGTCGGCATCTAGATAACCGTCTGTGCCGTTGAAGCCATCCCACACATGGGGTTTATAGCCGCAAGACTCAATCTTTGCCGTCACGATCTCCTGGATATGGTTATAGAGCGAGCTACGACCGCTGAAGATGAGCTCTATTTCATCCTTGCCCAGATCGGCAATCAACTCGCCAACGGCATCTTCCACTTTCGAGTACACATACCTAGTCATAATACTTTCGGCCCTGTTTTGGTCTTCAAGTTCTCTCCTGACGAATTCCTTATCCTCGTCGGTAAACATCGTAGGATCCAAGGAAATACCACACTCGCCCATAATGACACATATCTCATTGAACAGCATCTCCTCGTTGGCATACTTTCTGAGTTTATCCGGTGAAATTTTTCTTGACCTACCAATCAGATCGAGTTTCAATTCTGTGACGAACTGTATCAGTTTCTGCTTATTCTGGTTCATGTTCTTAACCATCAGTTCATCGTTGTTGTCAAAGGCAGCTGACACAGTCGGGATGTCATACAGGATACGGATTAAAGCATAGTCGATATCGTCACCACCGACACAGTAACCTACTTTGGCAATAGTGAATACAATGATCTTTTTGGGAGAGCCTGTTTCGTCAAACTCAACATTAAGGCTAAACGCCGTGGCATTGATGGTTGCACCACCCATGTCGTACACCACAAAAATCTTATGGTTGTCGGCTGGACTAAGCGAGCTCCACATCTTATGCAGATAGGTCATCATGACGCCTTCTGATTCATAGAGGTAGTGTACTTCCACGAAGCAGCCCAGGCGTTTCACACTGTCAATCATGTCCTGAATTTTTAATAAGGTGTAGTTGTTAGGCACGGCCACAATGGCGCGAATGGGTGCAAAGCTTCCATCCAGGTCGGACATGTCTTCACGCACACTCTCCACTCTCTTGTCACCTTCGGGATTGGACTCGACAAAGTCTCTCACATTTTGGTACAGGCCCTTGACGATGAGCAAGGCAAGGTCTTTACCAGAAATCTTGCGTGTCACGCTGTCGTTTTTGATATCGAGCAGATTGGTATAACCCAGCAGTTTCTTGACACTCTTGAAGCGGTTGTTGCCCAGACGTTGTTCAGCCCTGAGGCCAAAGATGAAGTCTTCGTCCAGTTTCCAGTCTTCGACACCTGAAACCACATCATTAGGATTCTTGAAGCATTTGGCTCGATCCATGATTCTGACCACAGAAGGGAAAATACCGGTGGTTATCTTTTCGTCACTGCCGGTGCGAGTGAACTGGTTTTTTGCGAGAGCCACCACATTGGGGTCGAATGGGTTGCCTGAGAGAGCGAATGCCGAACAGGAGCCTGTGGTACCAGGGTCGAAAGCCACCCAACCTGTGTCGCGTTTGAACTTGGGTTTGACGATGAAGCGATATTCGCATTTCAAATCCTGCTCACCAAGCGTAGGACGGATATTAACGCAAAGTTCGTCAGGGCTATCAGAGTTGGGTAGTTGAAGCAGGTCCTTATATTGCAAAGCTTTCTTGGGTTCCATCACGAGGATACGGAATTTAACATGCATCTTCAGTATTCTATAGGGATGCTCTTCGTCGGCGAATAATCTTCTTAATTCCTCCCTATCCCTCAAACTTGGGCTATGTTCTAAATCAAGATAAGTCAATATATTCAGTTTGAATATATTACCTTTCTCATAATCCATATCCAATCTATACCATTGGTCTTTCTTCATAAGTTCGCCTTTACCGTCGATTCCATCGGGACGGAAGGTAAAGTCGTCTTCCGAGTCGACGTCTTCAACACGGTATTCCACACGATAATCGTATTTCTTGCAAAACGACTTGTCTTCGAGTTTGAATTGGCCTTCAATGGTAATTTTCTGGTTTTGGTTTTCATCGCCCATATACCAACAATCCTCATTCACCACCATATTGTTTTTTACCTCCATGAAGCGGGTGTGCGAAACAGGAAGCACCTTGTAATCCAGCATGGTTTTGCGTTTCAAGCCCCTTTTCTTGCGAATCTTGGACAAAAGGAAAATGGCTAAAGCCAATGCTGCAACTGCAACGACAGCGGCAATCAGTTCCCGGTGTCCTTCTTTCGGCTTAGGCATGAAGTCCGTATCTGACAATTGATACTGGCACTCGTTGGTGAAAACCATAGGCAGCAGCATCTTCCCTTCTTCATCGTATGACCGGGCATAGAAAACATATCTCATGCTAATAACATCACCAGCTCTCGCATTGGGGAGGGAGAGCTTTCCTCCTGGGAACTCATAATTAGACCTATCAGCATCATACTGGTATTTGCCTGTCATATCTACGGTTTCGCTTGGAAACTCTAAAAACACCTGCTGAACTTTGATATGTTCGTCATGAGTAAACTGAACAACAGAATTGTCATAATTGAAAAGCCTGCTATTATAGCGTGTTTCAGTAAAATGAGGAGAACTCATGTTCTTTAGGCCTTTTCCTTGTAACTTTACGAGTCCCAGTTTTCCTCCCTTCACCTGAGGATTATTGTTTGTATTGTCATGATTGGTCGTACCGCCACTGGTTGGACGCACGAGTTTCATGCAAGGCACTTCGTAATAGGGGGATTGGATTGACCTTTCAAACGTGTCAAAACTGTTAATATATCTATCATTGTGGCTTAGCATCGGCAACAACTGCTGCTGTCTCACTGCCCTTTCAGCACCTTGCGAAGTAAAGTTGGAAATGCGGAGGATATAACATTCCTCAGCAGGGATATCCATGCTGAGTTTCTTCATTACCAAAGGATAAAGATACTCGTTCAAGCCCACTCTAATCTCAGCACGGCGATTTGAGCAATTACTCATCCTGGGTCTTAGGTACTTATTAAAATAGTCTGTCACCATCAATTCATGACTTGCCTTTTCCTCTGTATATGTAGGGACCTTCCCGAATAACGACTCAACAATAATTGTATTTATTGAATCACCGGACAATTCCCCATTTCTACATAAATTATAAATCCTGCTGTAATCTTCCTTCGTAACACCTGACTCAAATACGGAAATTTCGTCTTTTGTCGGATCAAAATCAAAGGATTTAGACCCATCAAAATCATCGGCAAAAGATTCATGTGTTAGTCCCTCTGGAAGAAATCCTTTATCAAACAACCAAACCAAGTCATCGTATAATTTCAGCATATTTTCATGACTTTGGCATGATCCCTGATCTACCACAATGACAAAATGTCTTCTGAATCTTTTTGGTGTGTTTTCAGCAAAAACTGACAAAGTAAATATTAAAGCGATACAAACTCCTAGTAAATATCTTTTCATACTAAATAATTTTATTTCTTACTCTAATTCTTTCATTATCTCTTCCGCAAACCCTTCAAAAAGATTCTTTCCGCTTTCTATAAGATCAAGAAACTGTTTTCCTGAGGCCTTTGCCCTTGATTTGCAGTAGCGAGCCGTCAACTCGCCAACTTTTTTCTTCCCGTCATAACTAAGTTCCCCTTTCACCTTGTCGTACTTTTCACCCACAAATTCCGAAAAACAGGCATCGTTTTTCTTCCAATCTTCATCGGAGAGGTCCTTGGCTTCACGTTCAATCCTTTCCACAAATGACTCAAAGCCATCAAGATAACTCTCTTCTGGCGACTTACAAGCCCCAAAAAAAAGAATGGCTGCAAACATTAGAGCAACGTTTAGTTTTTTCATTATCATTTACTTTTTCGTTAAACCATCTATCTCAATTATTCATGGCACTAAAAAACGTAGATTTCCTCTGTTGCTTACTCACTAACAGAGGCTCTTCGCTAGCCTTAACACAAGAAGCAAACAACATGAAACCTACGCTTTATGGTATGAGAAACATCGTCTGGCGACGACGGTATAACCATACCCCGTAGGCATCTATGTCACTTTGGTCTGCTTGTGTTGAATAGTTGCGAAGTATTCCTGTTAGCCAGATCGCAAAGCGTCAATAAACGCCTTTAATATGTCCTTGAACCCACCCGCCCATCGGCACAAGCCAACAAAGCGCAGGATTCAACTGCAAATATAGTGTATTTTTGAATAAAACAAGAATTTTTTTTATTTTTACCAATAAATAGATTCACGACTCCCATAAATACGCTGCAATACAATCACGACAGAACAAGGCGTCTTCACGAAGAAGGTGATTGTAAGGAGATAATTTTGAGAGGGTGACCAAAGTTTAGTCACCCTCTTTAACTTTTTACTATGGTATACTGGACTATGTAAATATGGTTTTGCTGCCAATAACAAAGCTGTTTTTCAACCTGTAGACACGCTGTTTGGGACAAATTTGCAAATTATATATGATCATAACCATACTTTAAGCATAGTCTAGGCATACTATAAGCATACTCCAGGCATACTCTAAGCATACTCTTTTAGTATTGGAGAAGTCTGCAAAAGGCAACTTTACAGCGAAGGAAAGACTTGCCATATATGAAGTATTGTCTCATATCAGCAGAGTTGGTCATCCAAACTTTTCTTTGCTCTATCCATTGCTCCTTTGAAATTATAATAATTCATCAAGTGCAAGGACGGAAAAATTTCCGCTCAAACTAAAAGAAGTTATTTGGCTATATCAATTATATATTTAGCCTCCACAAACTCCGTATTCCAAACACCATTCCGGCTAAGGAAAAACTTGATTCCATCCTCACTCATCCGCTTGGCATCGATTGCTAGGACAACAGGCTCGCCGTGGCGTGCCCCGACTTTTGTTGCTGTCTCTATTGTTGTAGAAAGCTGCACGTAAAGTCGCTTTTCTTTCAAAATGCCCTGCTTCATTATCGACTCTACATTCTGTTTCGCCGTACCATGATACAGAACGTCTGGGGGGATGGTTTCAGCCAGCTCCACATCCACTTGAACGCTATGACCTTGCCTGGCACGAATAAGGGTCTTGTCATTCGAAAACTCGAACCTCTGTTTGTCGTTGGTGTCAACGACTTTGCACAGCACCTCAAACGTGAAGCCGTGATTGTCTATCAAATCACTTACCTCCCGCCATCCGTGTTCGTCAAAAGAATAGCGTTTGTCATGCCGTAAGAGGTATGACAAACGCTTGCTTAGTCTAATAATATTGTTCCGCCCCACATTCCATATCCAGAGTCTTATTGCCTGTTTTTAACCATCTTCCTCACCATCTGTCCATTGTCGGTTGTGATATTCACAAAATAGCTTCCTGCTGCAAGGTGGCTAATATTAAGGGTGACAACGTTACCACTCGCCTCGACCTGATAAACAACCTGTCCTACAACATCTACAATGGCTATTCTGCTTATGTTATCGGCCTCTATGGTAAGCCTGTCGGAAACGGGATTGGGATACACCTTGACATCGCTGCTGCTCTCCCCCACTCCCTCTGTCGGCCTGACGGTCACCGTCGCTGTTGCAGTACATCCATTGGCATCGGTGCCGATGACAGTATAGGTTGTTTCCTCTGTCGGTGTCACAGTGATGCTCTCAGTAGCGTCGCCAGTGCTCCATTCGTATGTCTCTGCTCCCGATGCGACAAGTGTCGTGGGGTCGCCTAAAACGATAGTCGTGTCACCAGTGACGACGACGACAGGCGACTCGTTGATTGTAAGATGCAGGGTGACAACACTGTCGCAATTGGCTGCATTGGCAAAGGTCGCTGTGATATCGCCAGATTCTGTGTATTCAACCCCATTCCATATATAGCTGTCACATGCTTCAACAGTTAACGTGTTCTCTTCTGAATGGTTGATGGTAAGATGTAATATTACTGTGCTGTCACAAGTCGATGTGGTAAAGGTCTGCTGATATGTACCCGACTCGGTGTAAGTCTCACCATCGGTCCAGGTGAAAGCGTCACAGACTGTCTCGTAGACATCGTTTGTGATGACTTCTCCTACTGTAAGATTCAACGTCTCGTTTAACTCACAGCCTTGTGCGGTCTGTCCAGAATAATAGTATGTGCCGCTGGTTGCGTATGTAGTGCCATGCCACTCGTAAGGTTGGCAAACACTGACAGTATAATTGTTTGTCTCAGACTCATTGATAGTAAGGTGCAGTATTTCTGTCAAAGTGCAGCCTTGCTCTGTGGCGCCTTCGTATGTATAATCACCTGACTCAGTATATGTTGTGCCATGCCATTCATAACTATCACAATACGTCTCGCTTGTCTCTTCTGTGTCACTATAGTTGATGGTGAGGTGGAGATAGGTGGTCAACTGTGTTTGCGGGTCGGTATAAGTATAGACACCTGACACGGTGTAGTCTGTTCCATGCCAAGTATAGCTGTCGCAAACAGTGACATACTCATCAACACTGCCACCTCCTATATAGACGGTATAAGGATTTGTCTCCTCCGTCTCGACAGAATTGTAATACAAGCTTATCGCAGCATTGTCGCTGAAGACATAGCCCTGACTATACGCGTTTTGTGCGACATCCTCATTTTGTTGGACTGAATAAGCCACTGGCGAGTACGTGCTTCCTTCAGGGAAGAGGGTCTTGGTGACACCGATATGCGAGCCGACGGCAAGAACCGTATCTATAGCTATCTTCTGGTCGGCTGAGACTATCATAACATTGCTGTTTTGGCCGTTCAAGGTGTTGTTTTCAACCACAACGGTTCCATTTACAGTCATATCGCCTATCATAATCACACCTCCCGCAACGGCTTCGGCACTCGAAACCACGTGATTATTCCTCAATGTTGAATTATGCAAAACGAGATTTCCGTTCTCTGTGACGTAGAACATAGATGACTCGGCTGTTATTGAGGCGTTTCCCCCAGGGTTGATTTCAGAATCCGCGTTGCCATAAATACCGTCAACAGTGACATAGTCGGCTGTGAGCTGGCTGTTAACCCTGAACATATTGCCCAGGTATGGGTTGTTGCCGTCGAAAGTACCGTCACTGAGCTTGTGGTTGCCCGGATAGCGATAAATGTTGATGTTATTGTCGTAAAGAGCACCGTTCCACTCGGAGTTGGTGTTGACTTTAACTTCGCCCACGACGAAAATGTTGTCGCCAGCCACATAAGGCGGATTGGCATTCTGCAGGGCTTTGACGGAACGTTTCGGCTTGTCGGGATACTGGCCGTTGTAGCTGTTCGATCCAGTGCTTGAGATATACCAGTTCTGTGCCTGTCCGCGACGACGAATGTGTATCGTGATGTTGAACTCTTTGGTGATGCCTTCGTAGTTGGTCATGGTGACATGATAGACCTGTTGTGCGAGCTCATCCTCTGCCTCATTGTGATGCGCATGACCATTGTAGTGTACCGTGAAGTCAATGGCAACTTGGTCGCGGCCGTCAGCTCGACCCACAAGGGTGGGCATAGTGGCAGTCTCGTTGTCATAGATGTAGTTCAGATAAGTACTGCTGAGCCAGCCCAAGGTGTTATCGGAGACTTTCGAAGCTTTGAATGTCATGCCGAAGTCGGTGGTGGAACCGCTGTTGGTGCCGAAATAGTTCTGTGCACGACGCGTGGCGCCAGGCACAACGGCAATGTTGGTAATGTCCTGAACAGTCAACTCAGAGTATTCCTCACCAGTGGTCAACGTCCATGTGGGAAGGACGACCTTGACGGTGCTGCGTGCATGCTGTGCGCCATTGCCATACATCTTGGCATAGACGACAGCCTCGACATCCTGTATCTTAGTGCTTGTCTGTATGCTTACCCTCTGGTTCATCGTCATCAAAACCTCTCCCGTTGTGCAGTCCACCTCTTCAAGGGTGAGAATGACGGGGGAGAAAGCCTGCGTCGAGGTTATGTCGTTGCTGTAGGTCAAAACAAAGCTGACTTTAGCCTTCTGTTGGTCACCGGCATCGGGGTATAGCCTTAGGGTGTTGCCTTGCATAGTATAGAACTCCTCTGCGTCTTCGCTGACCAGAACAGCAGGCAAGGTGTTGTTATTCTCGTTCTTAAAAGTAATGGCTTCGGCAGGCAGCATGGCCAGACCGAAGGTGTAGTTGGGATTCTCATGTATGAGACCTATGTCTTCGACACAGTCGGCAGCCGTGTGCTGGAAACTCATCAGCATATCGTCCTCGCTATAATAAAGGTGAGCGTAGTTGTTGGCGTTATACATGCCTGCATTGACAAACTGAGCGGCGTCGCTCCATTCGATGTTGGTGATGCGATAGTAGCTGCATCCGTTGTTCGACGACGTACGTGGCAGCTCCATTATAGCCGATGCTGTTCTTATTTCGTCGTTCTCGCCATCGGCAGATGCCACTATCACCACATCGTTTTGTGTCAACCCTGAGCCCACGTTCCACACACGGTAATAGACATGGTCGTCGCGGTTGTGCGGGTGGTGCTCGTATGGCATCTGGACACCGCTGCCACTCGTTCCACCTATGGCATTGAAGGTGTTTTCTGCAGCATTGTAGCTCACAAAACCGCCGTCATTCACGTTGAGAGGCGCGTATGCACTCCATCCTGCAAAGGCTGCGTCACCGCTGTTATTGTTTATTTTTGGTCGAGCGAAAGCAAAACCGCTGTAACCATTCTCGGCAAGGGCATGGAAATAACCAGCCAAACGACCGTAAGTGGAAACGCCATTGTTGTCATAATTCACATTGACAAAACTGCCATTCTTAAAGTAAATTTTATTGTCGCAGTTATTGAGGTCGGCATAATTAACAACCACTGTATCAAGAGCATAAGCATCGGTGCATGAGTAGCTGCCCAACGATTTTATCATCTCGACAGGACTACTCAAAGCTATAGTGCTGTTGTTGGTGAGCATAAGTGCGTTGTCAATGTTGAGTATGGAATAAAGCTTCGTTGTCTGAGGACTTGAGAGGTCGCCTTTGCCAATGAAGGAGATGTTGGCGTTGTCGAGTATGACATTACCGGCACGCTGAATGGTGTAGAGCGAACGCGATGTGACGCCAGTGTTCCATCCTCCGTAGTTGCGTATAATGATGTCGTGACCTTGAGCGCCCGCGTCGCCACTGGTGCCGGAACCGTAAACGCTGTTGTTGATGAAGAAGTTCTTGTCGTCGTAACCAAGGGCATCGATATAGATGTGCGACACACCCGTGATGTTGGGTGCCATGAAGGTGCTGCCCGCGGTGAACTCGCCCCAATCGGAGCCCGCGAAAACCGACTCGTTGATATTAAGATTGAGTGGTGATGATATCACCTGCTTGTCAGTGTTCAACGAGGCACAAGGGCTGTTAAGAACGGCGTTCCTGCCTATATTGACGTATGTGGAGCCGTTTATCGAACCGAAGAATCCTCCACCATAAACGTTACGTCCCACAGTACCACCGCTCATATTGACAAACGACAGATTGGCGTCGTTGGCGTTACGAGAACCACCGTAGATGCTTCCTTTCACAAAGCCATTAATAAAGTTAACGGTCTTGTTGCCCTGCACCAGTACCGCATCCTGTCCCAAGGCTCCACCAAAGATATTACCATTGACGGTGCCTCCCGACATCGTTACCACAGTCGCCATGCTTGCTCCCATCTCGCCACCGCCAAACACGCTGCCGCCTATTGTGGCGTTTGTAATGGTGACATTAATAGTTCCCAGGACAAAGGTGCTTGCACCACAGCCCGCTCCAAACACGTCGCCATCGATGGCAACACGACCTAAATCGATATTGATATTGTTGTTGACAGTGCCACTTGTGTTGGAGCCTCCATAAACGTTGGTTAAAACATGTCCCCCATTCATGTTGATATCGACAGTCTGGCCTTTCTGTTGATTCGAGCCTCCAAACACCGAGCCGTTTATGGTACCGCCGAATACTCTGATTCTGGCTGTCCCACCGCTCGCCACGAAGCCATAGTTGCCGCCTCCATACACATCACGCTCGATGAATGCGTTGTCGGCTATCACTATGTTGGAGTTGTTCACCTGACCTACTGTGGTGCCGCCTTGTATGCCGCTGCCTGCGCCAAAAACGTTGCCGCCGACCGAAGAGCCATAGACAACATCGCTGCCGTTGCTGTTAACTTCGGTGTTGCCTCCTATATAGAGATAAGTGTTGCCTGTGAGGAGTCCTCCATCTGTCTTGGTACCGTTGCAACCTCCGGCAACCCAGCCTGCTATAGTACCGCCTGTTATCACAATACGGCGCACACCCGATGCCGACGAATACTCTCCTGCGCCATAGATAGGCCCGTTGACGATACCGCCCGTAATACGAAGCATAAGAGCCTCACTGCCGACCGCGTTGCCACCGTCGATGCCGCCCGCTATGCCTTGCTCAAAGACGCCACCCTCAATATTGGCCTTACGCTGTCCGTTCGACTCCTGCGCGTTAGAGAAGCCTAGATAGAATGTTTCCGTACTGTTTGTGCTGAAGGTGCCGCTCTTGACGTTGATGCGGAACACATTGTTGCTGCCGCTGAATTTATAGGCCCTTACCAGACAGGCGCGTTCCTTGACAACTAATTTGTCGTTGTCGTTCATGGCACGGTCGTAGTCGGAGCCATACTCAACACGGACACGGTTGCCGTTCGAGTTGACAGTCACCAGATAACCATTCTCACCCGACTCGGAGACGAGACCGTATGAATAGTTGTACACACCGCTCTCAACCCTCAGCTTGCAATTGAGGACCTTTGTCGATGTGGAAGTGGAGGCTATTGCCGTGTCGACAGTCGAAATCATGTTGGCGCAATAGTCTAAAGCGACAGGTTTCTCTATGCCACGTCCAAAGGTGAGGTTGTGGCCATTACCACGTATGTTCTCGATGCCGCCCATGGTGATGTACTCAAAACGTGTGTCGTTGTGGCATTCTATAGGGCTACAGCCAAAATGCTGATATCCTTCTATCGTCTCTCGTACGTCGGTGAGGTCGCGTGGATCGACGCAGGTGATGGTGACAGCTATCTGGTCGCTGACGTTGAAGCCGCTGGTGAAGTCGGCACGGTTAGCTATGATATAGTTAGACTCGACAGTGCCGTTGGGGTCTAGGCCATAGGTGGCAGCCGTCGACTTCGACAATGCAGCCTTGAGTTCTGTGATGGTGCCTGCGTAATACACATTTGCCACAGCTCCCCATTGAGCTTGCAGGCTTAGCGACATGCCATCGCTTCCCGTCAAGGTGACGATGGTCTCTGCGGGTATCACGTCACCCACAGCATATCCACCGACAGTGCCGTTCAAGACGCTAGTCAACTTCCAACCCTCGAAGACCTTTCCTGCAGGACGGCTGCTGAACGATGGTATCAAGGTGTAATAATAGTTGCCGTCAAAGTCTTTCTCTATGGTTTTGTGGTATGTCAGAGCCGCAACAGGAGCGTCCAGACCGAGCATTCCACCGTTGCCGTCATAAATTATGGTTGCATCGATGGGGTCGGGCGATGAGATAATGTCGTTGTCGTAGTAAGTCAGGTTATGCGGCAGACGGTCGTCAATGGTGAGACTCCCCCCCTCGATGACGTTGTAGTATGCCGACTGCACCTCTCCTTCAAGCCAGCCCTCTGCATCGGTGACCGCGATGGCTTTCAACGTCGTTGCGCTGCTGACGGTGATAGGGCTCGTATAGACTGGCGATGCGGCTGTTGGTGTGGAGCCATCAGTTGTATAATGCAATGTGACAGGATGTTCGCACACTGGCGGGATTATCGTGACATTCTGTACCGAGGTGTAAACACCGCCAACAGGGTTGAATGTTGGTTTCGCGGGACGAAGCACGTATTCTGCCGTGCCGACAGTGCTGTTGTCGAGACCCTCTTTCACAGCAATGGCCTTCAACGTGGTGGTCGTGTTTATACTGACAGGCGAGGTATATACCGGCGACGAGGTTGTCGGGTCGCTGCCGTTGGTGGTGTAGTGTATGGTTGCACCGTCTGTAATGGTCGATATTGCAACATTCATACTGGCATTGTATGTTCCAGCCACGGGCGAGAAAGTAGGTGTTTTTGCCGAGGTGTAGTCGTATGTGACAGTCATATAAGGAAGTCCTTTCAAAGCTTCCACACCAGCTGTAGATGAGAAAATTGATGATGATGAGTACTCGAATATACTCTGATAATTTGTCATCCCCTTCTTTACCGCGTATCTGTTGGCTTGTGTTGATGTGGACTTGGCCGTCTCCACCACCGTCACAAGAATGTTGCCGCCATAGTACTCGTAATCGGTCGAGAAGTTGATTGTCACCTTGTCGTTGACCTTAGATATAGAGCCAGAATAGACTTTTGTAGCCGATGAGTAGTCCTTAAATGCGGCATGGACATAAGACGAACTCGTACCATCCAACTGATAATGAGTGTCATTTGTTTCCGAGAAATATATGTCATACGAGAGGCCGCTCACTATTGCATAATTGGTGTAAGCCGAATGGATATAGAAAACCACCTTCGACCATGTGGTTCCCGCAAGGTCGGCCAGCGTTCCGTCACCATACGATGTAGTGGCGGGTATTATCATCTGGCTTCGGCAGTAGTAGTTAGCGTGCGTGTTGCTGAACGGGATGTGCAGACTATAGGGGTCGCCTGTTGTCACAGTCAAGTCCACCTCGTTGATTGTGAATGTCGATGGGGCTTTCGTGCCAAAACCTTCATAGTCACCATAATAGTAACTACACCAATTGCCCGACATCACATTCATCGGCATTGAAGCCAAAAGCAACAAAACAAAAGATAAAAACAGTCTTTTCATAAATAGTTTCACTGATGTGTTCATAAATAGCTTTTTTTACTTTTAAATTTTCTTAAACCGAATTGCAAATATAAAACATTAAGTCAAACTGCTTTTCAAATATCTACTTTTTTTTGTATTTTTGCACAAATTTGATTGTTATGAACGAGATTTTCGAGTTTTTATATGGTGTTCAACAAAACAACAACAGAGAATGGTTTTTGGCACACAAAGACCTCTACAAACGCGCTGAGGCTCGTGCCAACAAGATAGCAGAGCAACTCATCGACGGCATCTCTGCCTTCGACGCGTCGTGCAAGGGCCTGACGGTGAAAGACTGCACCTACCGCATATACCGCGACCTACGTTTCTCGCCCGACAAAAGACCTTACAAGACCCATATAGGCATATACGTGTGCCCAGGAGGCAAAAAATCGCAACTGGCAGGATATTATTTCCACCTGCAGCCCGAGAACGATGAATATCTTGAAAGCAGCCTCATCAGCGCAGGACTCTACGACCCTTCCAAAGAAATGCTCAAGACAATACGCGAAGAGATAATGTTCAACGGCGAGCCTTTTGCCGAGGCATTGGCTAAAGCCAAAAACTTCGTCTTTTTCGAATCGTCGAAGATGACACGCGTGCCCCTGGGCTACCCTAAAGACCACCCTTACGCCGAGTTCCTCAAACTGCGCAACTATGCCCTGGCACAACCCATCAGCAAGAAGCGCTTACAAAGCAAAGACATACTCAAATGGGCACTGGAGGAGTTCCAGACAGCCTACGACTTCAACCGACTGCTCAACAACATCGTTACATTCAGAGAGGGTTAAGGTCTGATTACCACATTTTTACGCACTATCCTTTCTCCAACATCGAAGACAAAGCTATAAACCCCTTCGGGCAGGTCGAGGGTGATTTGTGCCCGGTTACCAAGAGCCGACAAACTCTTTAAAAGCCTACCCTGTATATCATAAACATTTAATTGTGAGATGATTATGTTATCATCTGCCGTGATTTGCATGGTGCCGTTGTTGGGATTAGGTGCGACACATATATGCGGGGTTTTCTTCTCAACGATGTCATAGCCTATAGTATGAAGCCATATCGTTGTCGTGAATTCGCCGCAGTCAAGATAGACGGTAGCAGTAAGCTGTACAGAGTCGGTAAGGTAAGAGTGTATGAAGAGGTCGCACACCTCGCCGTTGCCTTGCGGGACGGCTCTCCAGTTGGGGCAGTCTACGTCCCACACCACCGAGTCGATAGTGGCTTCTGGGGTTGTGCTGACATTATAAACATAATGCGTGAAGTTGATTTCATCGCCGCCATGGGGCTCAAGTTCGCCCTCTATCGCCACATCGACAGTCTCCTCGGTAAAGCTGAGATGGAGCGTCAAAAGGCTGTCACAGCCGTTAGCGGTGTTGAGAGAAGCATGATATTCACCAGGTTGCGTGTATTCCGTTCCATTCCAGAAATAGCTCGAGCTGCAACTGATTTCGGTGATGTCGAGGTCGTACGACTCCGACACCACAAGATGCAGGTGTGCTATGCTGTCGCAGTCGCTCTGCACCTGTGTGGTGACAAACTCATAGTCGCCTGACGCGGTGTAAGTCACGCCGTTCCATTCGTAGCTGTCGCAGCACGTGGCCATGGAATGCGACTCTGGATTAGTGATGACGACAGTGTTTCTCACAGTGTCGAAAAGTGTCTCGCTGCAAGGTGCCAATTCTGCTCGGCGTATTATTGCTGTCACCTCGTAACTGCCAAAGTCGCTGAAACAGTGGCTGGCATTGATTCCTTCAGTGATGGTGTTGTCGCCGAAATCCCACGTCACCTGCTCGATGCTGAAATCGGCAACGATGGTGAAAGCGGCCGTATCGAGGCTGCAAAGTCTTATCTCCTTATCGGGGACGCCCACTATGTCGTTCACTTTCATCTGTTTGTTGAGGCTCCGTGCCGATGACCCCGCCGAATAGGAATAGCTCTCGTGTGGACCGAGACCGTAGATGTGTGCCACAAAGCCGCCCGTCGTGCTTTTCAGGTGATGCGAGCCGTGTGTTATCTCAACGCGGGCGTAGGAATATTGCGGTTTGCCACTCACCACGCTGAACTGCGACGAGATGTCGTTGCCGTCAAGGGTGATGCCCTGTGTCTTGCTCGTCTCGGCAACGATGTTTACGAAATGGTATTGTGTGCTGTCGGTATTATAGGTTGGGAAGGTGATGTCGTCGATCTGCTGTTCTATCGGGTTGATGAGTGCCAATGACGGGTCGCCCATATAGCCTCCATAGTCGCCTCCTGTAAAGTAGAGATAGACACACACGGGCTCTGTCGTCTCCATGAAGATGGCTGGATTGTCGGGTGTGATCTCAAACATATAACTCTCGCCTGACATTATTGTTGTCTGTGTCACGCCGTCGAGCTTTATGTCGCAGCTGTCGCGTAACGATGTCACCTTTATGCGGTCGGCGGTGCGCATCATGGAGGCCGTCAAAACAAAGTTACGCCCCCAGTAGGCCGTTGGCACACTCTGCTCGAAGGCAAGGTCCATATATGCAACGCCGTAGGGCATCTGCATACCCTCTACACCCGAGAACACAGCCACACTCTTGCATTCCAGGGCTTTGACCGTGCTTCCCGAGAGGTCGGCAGCCGTTGAGTTGGCTTTCAACATTAGGCATTGGCCAGCATTGAGGGTAAAGGTGTAGGTGGTGTGGGCATAGAGGTTGGTGACGATGTTGTCGTTGTTGGATGTGCAGTCGGCCGATGGCGTCACCTTGACCTTGGTGTTGTCCTCGGTGGCGACAACGACAAACTCACAACACATGCCCAACGCTCCTCTGAAACTTTGCACCATATAGTCGTCCAACAGGGCTGATGTGGGATACACATTTGAGATGTCGAAGATGGCAGACTGGTAGTTTGAGGCGAACACTGCAATGGTGTCGGTTGTGGTGATGTGCAACCCTTTGCTGGTAGGGGCTCCCAAGGCTGTGGTATAGGCTTGCTCCAAGGGGATGACCACATTGGTGACGTCGCCTTCGGTGACGGTAAAGTCCTCGTGCCAGCCAGTATTTGGGTTTTCCACCTGTCCCGTGCAGCTGTTCCTGCCCGCCATGATAAGGGTGAGGACAGGATCGTTACCAGTATCCCTCACCTTCATGAACGTCACCCAGAAGTCCTTGCCGAGCGTAGTGACAGACTGGGCCGATAAAACACCAGCCAATGCCAATTGAACAAGCAATATAACCAAAACACGTTTCATGACATGCGTTTTTTTAGTAAACGTTGTTTATTTCACTGCAAAATTAAACCATTGTTTTGAGTTTTGCAAGTTTTTCCCCATTTTTTCGCGGGCTGTTTTTAGTTGGTCAGTTAAAAGTTGTGGTGCGTTTGTGATGTCGTAGCGTGCTACGACACTACAGGGCTTTGCCATTCTGACTTCTGTATTCTTGAAAAAGACACGGGACTGCGTGTCTCGTGTCACACGAGGTCTCGTGTCACGCAGTCATTTATCCATGAAAGGCAATGCCTTCCCTTATTTCGTCATTCCGAAGGCTGCATTGGGTTGGTAAGAGGTGTATGGGCAGACTATCAGGAATCCCCGCCATGGGAACAGGACAAACGGGAGCTGTTCGTGTCGCCATTGGTGTTCCCGAGGCGTGGATGCTGAAACAAGTTCAGCATGACGAAATTAGCGGCAGAGCAGTCTTCCACGGTGCTGCCCTTCCCTTCGATACTTCGACAGGCTCAGTAACCTCATGCTCAGGGCGCAGAGAAAGACGACGGAAAAAGGAGGCGGGTGCCGACAAAAAAAAGAAAAACAGAGCCTGAGCCCTGTTTTTCCCGATTGGCATCAGTCAATCAAATTTCAGAGCATTCTATGACTTGTGTCATGGTCTGGCCGCCGACATTTGTTGTCTGGGTGGCGTTGCCGTCCGAGCACTTGCCCTTCTCTATTGTCATGGTTGTCTCGGTTACTACGGGATCCAAGCCTGGGAGGGTTTGTGTTGTTGTGCATTTGCAGTCTTTGCTCTTGTTGCAGCTGCATAGGCCAATCATTGCTGCAACTGCCATTAACAATAATACTTTTTTCATGTTGTTTATTCTTTTTTTTCAGGCTCTTGTTCATTTCCCAACCCCAAGCGGAGAGCCTGTTAATCCGCTGGGGAGGGGTTTGGTGTGTTGTATTTTGTTGCCCTTGTCGACTCGTGCGGCAATGCGTTCAGTGCCTGCATAGTAATGCTTGGTGTAGCCCGTCGGGGTTATCACAAGGAAGGGAGATGTGGCGGTTGATGATATGTGTACGGTTTCAGGCATTGCAATTGAGTTTCGGGGTGCTAAGATATGGTTTTTATTTTTTATTTCAATTTTTACAAGAAACCCATGATTTGTATTTTAATGAAAATCATTATAAAAAAAGCTAATAATAGTTGGAAGAACAACTGGAAAAAAAATTAATATCAAGACCAATAGTGTTGTCAATAATAACCATACCACATAATTCTCATCTTTAGAAGTGATTTCCTTAAAGGCAGCGTACGATTGAACATACTTTTTTCTATCCCACCATCGTATGAGCGGCAACATGCTTAGTATCGCAAGAATAAAACTAACAATAAATGCTATTTTCCTATGAGACGGAGAAAAAACAAACTCTAAAATACCAAATGAAAAGATAAAAGTATATATCATAGCAATATAGCACCAATAAAGGAACAACAAATACATTATGAATTCTTCTTTTTGGGATAATGTTTTGCCACTGTTTACATCATTATTACTATTTCTATTCCACGGAAACAACGAAGCAAAACCCATTAAAGCCTTAAAATGATAAAAAAATATCCGTTCAAAAAAAGTGATTTTCATTTTGTATAATTAAATTGTAAATAGTGATCATACATAAAACCTCCTGCCTTTCTTCCAATCATATCTCCTGCAACTCCTCCTATTACCCCACCAACAATTGCACCAGGAATTCCTCCTCCAACAACAGTTCCTAATGCAGCACCTGCAATAATACTTCCTGCAACACCACCTGTTTCTGCTGCAAACTCTCTCGAATTAGAGCCATACTTTAAAGCTGCGTCACATATCATGTATCCGTCAACTGCTATACCTATACAGGGCATCTTTTTACAAAATTTACCGAATGCTGTTTTACCTACAACTTTTGCAGTTTCATATTGATTGCCCATATATAACCGTCCTCCTTCTGTTCTATAATGAATAATAAACCTACTTGTTATAGACATATCGTCGGCTTTTTTTCCAATTTTTTTCCCCAATCCCAAAGCCAGGACTAATGGTATATTTGTGGTATTAACCTTATCAGCTGTAATGTCCATTGTCATGTCTTGTATTACGAGATTCCCTTCTGCATCACCATGATAATAATATTGCATATCATTCTGATTTTGTCCAAACCAATGTGCAGTTTTACCTATATATGTACCACCATCAGGAACATTATTTTCATTTACGTTCTTATCATATACGGCATTGTTAGCTCCTTTGGGTACATACCAATCAATCTCCATTCCGTTCGGGTCAATTAATCTCAATGGATTGTTCGCACAATACACAAACGGGCTTAAAGACGGATACTTTCCCCTCATCGGGTCAACACTAATCCATAACGAGAGTTGGCTGTCATAGAACCTTTGCCCAAAGTAGCTATATCCAGTTTCGGCATCCTTCTCCTTACCCGAGAAAGTGTATGTTGGGTTAAAATTACCAGTCTTTTGTGTTACAAACGGCTCTCCCCAAGGCAGATATGCCAAGTGCTGTACAGCAACACCAAGAGAATCTGTTATCCACGCAGAGGAACCCAAATGGTCTGTGTGGTAATAGTATATTTCCTTTGCTGTGGTGTTAAGGATAGGCAGAGTGTTCAAGTATGCGAATTTCTGCGTGGCATAGTTGGCAAGATATGTGGCAATCCCGTTCACAGCCGTAAGTTTTGCCGCAGTGCTGTCGGCATTGGCAATGCTTGTGTTCACATTGGCGAATTTGCCTTTGCCTATTTGGGCGGCTATCCTTTCTGTGCCTGCATAGTAGTGCTTGGTGTAGCCCGTTGGCGTTATCACAAGGAACGGCTCCATAGCGTTTGGTGATATGTGTTTCGCACTTGGCATTTTCAATAAACTTTCAGCGAACTGAGATACATAATATTTGGCTGCGCTAT
>Ga0310691_10001394_pt1 | contig 37025 bp, 33 predicted proteins | sample 176DNAGHGlowgp2_FD_203887 | JGI IMG/M metagenome (GOLD analysis project Ga0310691, IMG submission 203887) | Sheep rumen microbial communities from Palmerston North, Manawatu-Wanganui, New Zealand - 1766 DNA GHGlow gp2 (v2) (version 2) | ecosystem: Host-associated > Mammals > Digestive system >... | reverse complement strand
CCTTTCCCGACGTCAGCCCGGATGCCTGTGGCTGACCGGACGACTAATAGAAAAGAGGATGACCTCAAAGTCCTGCGGACTTATTAGTCATCCTCTTCGCATGTCTGCGCTGCGTTTACTGTTTGATGGTGTTCTGCAGGGCGGCGCCAAAGATCAGGTAAGAGGTGTTACCCGCGATGGTACCCTCGTTCTGGCCCCAGAGGAACGGCCAGTCGTCATAGTTCTCGAAGTGGTCCGGATGGCGGAACAGCACGCCCGGGGCGACGTTGCCCGGAATGAACGAGAAGTCCGCACGGTTGTTGCCGTAGAACACCTCTTTCGGGCGCGTGGCGCCGACGGCGGCCACCAGCGAATAATTGTGGTACGGGTGGCAGCCGAACAGGTAACCCGCGGCCTTCAGCGCGTATTCCGGGCTGACGATCTCCGGGAAATATTGGCTGGCGAAGCTGGCCGTGGTGCCATAGCTGACCACGCTGCCGCTGGAAGCCCAGTTGCCCAGGCCGATGGGCACGCCGTACGGGTTCTCCGTCTCCAGGCTGTCGAGATAATGCTTGTACTCCTCGACATAAGGACGCAGGCGCTCCTTGTAGGCGGCGTCCAGGTAAGGGATGGCGTCCAGGGCGGGCTGGATGGCGGAATTGACCATACGGTCGAGTGCCGGCCAGATCTGCTGCTGGAAATCGTCCAGGTAGTGCTGCTCGCCGGTGGAGACGTACAGCTGCAGGTTCGTGGACATGTTGCCGAAGCCGCGGCCGCGCATGCGGGCGGCCATCGGGTTGTTCTGCATCAGCTCGGTCCCCTCCTTCATCAGGCGCTTGGACTGGGCGAGGGCGCGGCGGGACAGGTCGTCGTTGTAGCCGGCGAGGGCGCGGCTGGCCGCCGCGAACATCGTCGCCGCCTGGAGGTCCAGGCCGGGGTTGCGGGTGGTGAAGGCCCACATGTCGTCCGGCGTGCCGCTGGACTTGCCGTCCGCGGATTTCTCGTAAGGTTTCAGGCGCGGGTCGTAGTGCAGGCCGTCCGTGATCGCCGCGGCGTCGCCGAGGTGGTGGTAGTTGTCCAGCACGGAGTTGGAAAGGGTCTGCGACATGTGGCCGATGTTCTCGGCCTGGGCCACCAGGTTCAGCACGCCGTGCTCGATGTACTGCAGCACGTCAGGCACGCCGTCCGGACGGTGCAGGTCCACGTAGCGCTGCTTCTCGCTCACGAAGGTTTCGTCGCGCATCGGGTGGAAGCGCTCCCAGTCGGACACGAGGTTCTGCACCACGCTGATGTTGGAACCCGTCTCGATGTCGAAGTCGCCTGCGTCGAAGTAGCCGCCCACGTTCAGGCCGGGAATCAGCTGGAGCGCCTTGTACTTGGTGTCGATGGGACCCTGGCTGTGCAGGTCGAAGTGGTTGGTGTTGGCGGGCGCCTGGAGGTAGCCCTCCTTGAAAGGCTCGCCGTGCCAGACCCGGTAACCCTCGTTCACCATCATGTGGTTCATGTGGATCGGGATCCAGACGTCGCTGGTGGCGTCCGTGATGCGGTCATAGACATCGTTCCCGATGATGAAGTCGTTGGTCTTCACATCGCCGTATTTCAGGAAATACACGCCCGGCTCCTGCACGGAAGAGAAGTCGAACTTCGCGTAGTGGTACTTGTAGTAGTCGCCCCAGGACTTGACCGGGCCGGAGAAGGCGCGGACGGTGGAGCCGTCTTCCTTCACCCGCCACAGCTCGGCCGTCGGACGGACCTTGTCCTTCTTGTCCAGCTCGATCACGGCGACCTTCTGCTGGGAAGGGATGTAGCCCACCTGCGAGAAGCCCACGTTCGGTTCGCGGATCCAGCCGGGAACCGCGTTCGGCTCCACCGTCCAGGTAAGTACCTTGCCGGTCTTGCCGGCAGGCAGGAGGCTGCGCAGGACATACCAGCCGTTCTGGGCCAGCAGACGGCCGTCGAAGAGCATCAGTTCAGCATCCTCGGATGTAACCTTGACCAGGCGCTGCGGATCGTCCGGTGCGGCCACGAGTTCGTGACCGGTGCAAAGCGGAAGCGGATCCACGAAGCGGCCGGTACCCCGGTCGTCATAGGTCCGGTAGCCCTTGTACTGATAGACTTTCTCCTCGTTGGGGCGCGTGGTGGTAAGGCTGGCGGAATAGCGCGGGAAGCGGTTCGCCTTGCCGTCCATCAGATAGGCCTTGTTCCAGTACTGCGAAGGCAGGAACTCCAGGTTGAAACCGGCGTCGCCTTCCAGCTCGGCGGGAATGGGCTTGTCCAGATACACGTCGATCTGCACGGCCGGTCCCTTCGCGGTCACGACGATCCGGGAATCGAAATCATAGTGCGGATAACGCAGTCCGACTTCGATGGATCCGTCGTCGGGGTTGACGTTGCGCGCCGTCATCTCCGGGACAAGGTCCCACTGCTCCGGGGTGTTGGACAGACGGACGGCGCCTCCCTGGAGGGTGCGCACGCCGTGGTGGATCACCTCGATACCGGAGTTCTTCTCGTCGTTGAAACCTCCGGAGAAGGCGTTGCTGAACACCAGCACGTTCACGCCCTGACGCTCAAAATACTCAAGGTCATTGAGTTTTAGGTCGGGCGAAGAGGCAGGCTTGCTGCACGCTGCCAGACAAAGCAGCGCGACTACAGGTAAGAATGCTTTCTTCATAAGTGATAACTGAATATAACGAAATTGGTATGGTCCTTTTACAAAGATACGGAATCTTTTCCGGATTGGACAGCCTTCATAAAAAAACGCAGCGCCTATTTCTGGAAATGCTGGTAATCCTTCGAACGGCTCCAGGCTCCGCCCCAGCTGAACCCATGTTCCCGGAACAGCTTGTAGCAGAGATCCCCGCGGTCGATCTTGTGCGGGAAATCCCGCGTCCGGTCCGCATAGGAAGCCCCTTCCGCCGGGTGGATGCCGCCCCGCGGGTCGATATAGGGATTCTCCAACGGATTGATGTCTATCGCCGTCCCCAGCGCATGCCGGGAGAGTTTTTTCTGGCCGGTCATCGTGCGGTAATTAAAGCAGGAGGTGTTGTCCGCGCGCATCGACGCTTCGTCCGAGCCGCCGTAATCATCCACCAGACGGATGCTGTGGATGGGATACTTCGCCTCATACAACGCGCGGAAAATCTCCAGGAGATCCTCCGCGATGGCCACGTTGCAGACCAGTTCGCCCATATGCTGCACCCCGTAGAAGTCGTAATAGGCCACCCGCAGGTAACGAAGTTCCGAAAAAGGAATCGTCGCGTCTTCCGGATAGGAATTGCCGCGCATCCGTGCCTCCACGGCCGGGGGGATGGTGTCGCATAGGAACGCCGGCCGGAAGACCGGCCGGATCTCTTCGACGACGCGCCCGACGGACGCGGCGAGGGCCTCCGCCTCTTCGGATGCCGGCGCCCCCGACCCGCAGCCACAAAACAGCAGGACGGGCAGCAGCAGGATGAGCGGCGAACGTTTCATTCCCTAGCGGTTCTGGGACTGCTCCAGCCGGACCAGCGTCTCCATGATCAGCATTGTCCGCGCTTCCAGCGCTTCGGCCGCCGCCCGGTCACGCTTGGCGAAGATGTCCCGGTAGTCCTCCAACTGGTGGCAGAGCCGGTGCTCGTAGCGGTTCAGCTCGAACACCTGCGTTTCCTCTCCGGGCCGGATCAGCTCCACCTTCGTGAAGAAGTTCGGCAGGCCGTGCACGCGGATGGAACCCTTCTCGCCCTGGAAGTAGAAGCCGTGGGGGCCGTCGGAGTCCATCGAGGCGGTGCATACCGCCACCATCCCGTTCCCGTAGTTCAGCGTGGCCGCACCAGCCGTCCCGATCCCGTTGCGCCCGAGGGACGTAGCGGCATAGAACACGCGGTCCGGGCGGCCGTACAGGGCCAGGATGATGTGCAGGCAGTAGATGTTGATGTCGCGCAGCGCACCGCCCTCATACTCCTGCGTGAACACGGGGATGTCCGCACCGGCCATATAGGCGTCATAGCGGTCGAAATGCTCGTCGTAGTCCGCGTGGACCAGGTGCACGGGACCGATCTGCGGAAGCAGCTCCCGGACCTTGTAGAAATTCGGCAGGTGGATGTTGGAGATGGCCTCGAAGATGAAGAGGTCCCGCTCCTTCGCCAGGGCGAAGAGTTCGGCAGCCTCCTCCACCGTGGAGGTGAAAGGCTTCTCGCAGAGGACGTTGTGTCCGGCCAGCAGGGCCTGCTTAGCCGGTCCGTAGTGGAGTGTGTTGGGCAGCGCGATATAGACGAAATCGATGTCCGTACGCTTAAGCATCTCCGCATAGTCGGTATAGACGTTCGGGATGCCGAAACGACCGGCTTTCTCGCGGCTGCGGCCGCAGATGGCGACGACTTCGTAGCCCGGGACGGTCTGCATCGCCTCCAGCATCTGGGGGACAATCATACCGGTTCCGACAATGGCGATTCTGATCATAACGGTATCAATTGTTTTTCTACAAATATATCAAAATATCCGGGGAAATGCTATTTTTGTAAGTATGAGACCACATAGATTCCTCCTTACGGCGTTTGCCGCCCTCTCCTGCCTGTCCGCCGCGGCACAGCCCGGCCGGCAGCCCGTCAACCCCGACGGCCCCTTCCGCGTCAAAATCGGCGAATGCGCGCACGGCTGCATCACCGTCACCCCGGGTGTCGACCCCGAAACGGGCACGGAGTTCCCGAAAGGCACCGTCCTGCACGTCCACGCTACGCCCGAGGTAGGCTACGCGTTCGAGTGCGGCTACAAGGCGCAGCGCGGGATGTTCGCCTTCTACACCGAATACCCCGATGCCTCGTTCGACGTCGTCGTGGACGGGGACATCTCCGTGGGCGCCTCGTTCGTTGATCCCGTCGAGCTGGAGGGTTACCGCTGCCTCCCGGACATCGTGTATGCCAAGCCGGGCGTGAAGCCGCTCAAATACGACGCCTTCATCCCGGACGGCGCGAAGAAGCTTCCCGGCATCGTGATCATCCACGGAGGCGGCTGGCAGATGAACTGCGAGGACGTGATGAAAGGTCTCGCCCGTGCCCTGGTGCGTGACGGGAAATACGTCGCATTCAGCATCGACTACCGCTGGATCGGCACGCGCGACGGCGACGCCACGCCCAACACGATGAACCAGCTGATCGAGGACTGCTACGGCGCCATCCTGCACATCCGGGAGCACGCTGCCGAGTACGGCCTCGACCCGAACCGTCTGGCCGTCACTGGCGACAGCGCCGGCGGTCACCTGTGCGCCAGTGTCGCCACGATGGTCGAACGCATCGGCGACGGCGGCTTCGGCCTGCGCCCGGGCGTCTTCGAATACCGGCCCACCTACCTGCCGGCCGGCATGAGCGCGAAAAAGGCCCGGAGGGTCCTGCGCCGCAGCATCCGTGCCTGCGCGCCGAACTACGGCATCTTCTCCGCAAAGAGCATCGACCGCTTCGTGCGCGACCTGGACGGTGACGAAGCCCGCGCCGCCGTCTCGCCGCTGGACAATATCCCCCAAGCGTCCAAGCGCAATATTCCGCACTGGCTGAACCGCGGCACGGAAGACCGGACGGTGGACGATGCGTCCAACCGCGAATACACCGAGGCCCTGCAGGCAGCCGGACAGCGCGCCGAATACGTGCTCGTGCCCGGCGCCTCCCACGCCTACTACGACTGGAAGCCCGACAGCGCCACGAAAGAAACCTTCGAGCGTTTCGGCCGCCCCTACGCCCGGCAGATGGAGGACTTCTTCAACTCCGTGTTCTACAAGTAGCATCCCCCGCCGGACCGCAGGAATAGCGTGCCGGCGGAGAGAAATGATCCGAGCGGGAAACACCCGCCCGTCCCGGAAAGCCCCTGCGCTATGTCAGCGTTTCCCACTGCCCCAATTTGGCCCTGTGGGAAACGCTGACCGCTATTTAGAGACGCGCACAGCGTCCTGTTGTTTCCTAATAACTTCACAGAACCTCGTTCATCGAACGATAGCGGACTCTTATCCCTTCTGTTTTATGCCGCGAAGATACGGCACGAAGATGCCAAAGAGTGGCAGGAACAAAAAACAACGCCCTGCTTTTGCAAGGCGTTGAACTATTGAGAACAAATGATTAAAGCGTTAAACCATCCAAGCCGACCTCTATAATCATTTTTGCGAATTCCTCTCCATTGATGAGGCGAACCTGATTCTCTTCTGCAAGATTAAGAGTTTCATCCCCACGGAAAAGGGGTTTTAGAAAGGCCGAAGGCTGATTCGGCGGGGAAGGTCGCGGGGCTAAAATCGGACCTTCCCCAAACAGTCCAAGACCATCGGGCGAGATAAGTCCCCCAATCAGAATCCAATCTTTTTCCGGTCGGTTTCGTTGCCGATACCCTCTTCCCGGCAGAACTCACGGATGTCGGCGAAGCCAGGTTCTTCCAGGCCGATAATAGCCTTTACTTCGCGTTTGCGGGCCACATTCTCAATCTGGCCGCCGGAGAAGTCGAAGTCCGTGGCCAGCTGGATGGCCTCGCTCTCGGAAAGCTCCGGAAGCATCGAGCGCCAGATGGACACGCGCGCTTCCAGGGACGGCTTCTCAAAGCGGATCTTGTACAGGAAGCGCCGCTCGAAGGCTTTGTCCAGGTTCGTGGTCAGGTTCGTGGTGGCAATGAGGATGCCGTCCAGGTCTTCCATCTCCTGCAGGATGATGTTCTGGATGGAGTTCTCCATCTTATCCACGGCCCGCTCGGCGCCCTGCTGGCGGATGCCGAAGATGGCGTCGGCCTCGTTGAAGAGCAGGATGGGGATGTTGTCGCCCGCCTTGACAGCCGTCCGGTACTTGTCGAACACGTCTTTAATGTTCTTCTCGCTCTCCCCCACCCAGCAGCTCTTGATCTGGGACACGTCCACGATGTAGAGGTCACGCCCGCTCTCGCGCGCAATCTGATAGACGGTCTCCGTCTTGCCGGTGCCGGGACTGCCGTAGAAGAGGCAGGTAAAGCCCGTCCGCAGGCCTTTGTCCTTCATCTTCGCACGGATGTCACCGAAGCGCTTCTCGCTCATCAGCTCCTTCAGCTGCGCCACCTGGCGGCCTTCCGCAGGGTTGTAAAACAGTTCCTTGCGACCGATGTCGGCGGCGGCCAGTTTCCGGGACGCGGACACCTTCGCATCCGTCTTCCGGACGCCGCCCACATCCGCGAAAATCTCCTCCTTGATGGCGTCCTTGATTTTGAAGAAATCCTTCGTGAGCATCCCGTCCATACCGGCGTACTCGATGACTCCCCGCGCCTGCAGGTCGAGGATGCCGGCACGGAATTCGCCCTGAAGGTCGTCCAAAGCGTCTTCATCGAAGTAATCGTCGATGTCGTTCCAACCCACCATATCATCCTTTTCGTACCAATAGCGGTAAATCAGCACGAAAAACAGCACGGTCTCGTCCAAGCACAGGTCCCCGGCGTATTTCCGGGCTGCACGGACGATGCTGGTATCCGGATTCCCCTCCATCAGGGCATTGAGTTCCCTGAACACCTCCCGGGTGGTCATCTGGTCGTCGTGCCTGATGGACAGGATCTTCTTGACCCGGCCAAGAATCTTGCTCGTAGTCAAGCCCGTGGTGGGTTCCGGCACCACCGGCTGATTCGACTTCAGGCAGCGAAGGACCTCCTTGGGCACGTTGATGTGCCCTTCATCGTCGATACGTATATAACCCCGCTTCCGCAACTCTTCCAGGTCGCTGTCGTGCGTGAGGAACTTGAGGTACTCCATCCCCAGGAAGGACGCGATATCGTCCGCGTCGATCCTGTAGCGGGACGACTTGTGGATAATGGCCGTCAGGATGAGCACCTGCATCGTACTCATTCCCAGAGCTTTCCGAAGGGCGCGCAGCTCCGTCGCCGACCGTTTCAGGCTCGCATCATCGATGATGATTCCCTCCGGAATCTTTTTGTCGCCGTGCATCTTCTCCGTGATGCCATACATGTTTTCCAGAATCGTCTTCATACGCATTACAATACGCCCGGACCGCCCGGGTCTTTCATACCGCAAAGGAATGGATTCGTTCTGCCAGAAAGCGGCAGGATTCCTGTAATGAATAATAATTCAAAACTGCCGGTATATTGCAGTGCTCTGATTTGTCTATTTCCCTGGGGAAGGTCGTTATTTAGGTGGCAGACCTTCCCCAGCAAAAAGAGGTTTCAGAGCCTTCCAGGGCAGATTTATTGGGGAAGGTCCGGTAATTTACTCTTCGATTTCAGTGTTCTTAGCCGCGTTCCGGGCTGAATGCTTGATATAGCGGCGGAGCCGGCGCATCCGGGAACTCTTTTCGTACGCATCTCCGAGGCGGTTCCGGTCCGCGGCGATGTGGATCTTGTCCGGAGCCTGCTTCCGCAGGCCCTTGGCGCGCGTCCCGCCCGGATGTCGGGAGGCCTTTGCCTTCGCGGCGCCGATTCCCATCTCCCGGACCAGTTTCCGGAACTCCTGTTTCGTATGCCAGGTCTTTCCCACCCGAGTTGAATTCACTTGTATTTCCAAACACGAAGGTAACGTTTTTCCCACGGATTATCATTATATTTGTAAAGTATGAAATTCCTGGGAAATCTTATCTGGCTCGTCTTCGGCGGTCTGCTGGTCGCCGTCATCTACTGGCTCGTAGGGCTGCTGATGTGCATCACCATCATCGGCATCCCCTTCGGCGTCCAGCTTTTCAAACTGGGCATTTACGCCCTGTGGCCCTTCGGACACGAACTGGTGAACGGCCCCGGACAGCCGGGCTGCATCTCCACCGTGATGAACCTGCTCTGGATCCTGCTGGGCTGGTGGGAGATCGCCGTCATCCACCTGGTGTGCGGACTGCTTCTCTGCGTCACCATCGTCGGCATACCGTGGGGCCTGCAGCATTTCAAGATGGCCATTTCCGCCATCTTCCCGTTCGGCAAGGAAATCCGCTAGAAATATGCTCAAAATAGGAGACAGAATGCCGTCCTTCGAGGTCGTGGACCAGGACGGGAATCCGGTGAAGTCGGAGGACTTCATCGGCAAGGGCCGCAAGACCATCATCTACTTCTACCCCAAGGACAACACCTCCGGCTGCACGGCCGAGGCCTGCTCGTTCCGGGACAACTACGCCGAACTGACGGCCGCCGGCTACAACGTGGTGGGCGTGAGCAAGGACAGCGCCAAGTCGCACACCGGCTTCCGGGCGAAGTACGGACTCCCCTTCCGCCTGCTGGCGGACACCACCACGCAGATGCTGCAGGACTTCGGCGCCTGGGGCGAAAAGAAGATGTACGGCAAGTCCACGATGGGCACGCTCCGGCGCACCTTCATCTTCGACGAGAACGGCATCCTGGAGCGGATCATCGAGAAGGTGGACACCAAGAACGCCGCCGTGCAGGTCCTGGAGGGTTAGCATGCTCACGCGGCCCCGCATCATCTTCCATATCGACGTGAATTCCGCCTTCCTCAGCTGGTCGGCGGTGAAGATGGTGCGCGAGGGACAGCCAGACATCCGGCTGGTTCCGTCGGTGGTCTCCGGCGACCCGTCCGACCGCCGGAGCATCGTCACGGCCGCTTCCATCCCCGCCAAGAAGATCGGAATCAAGGTGGCCACGCCGGTGTCCATGGCGCTGCGCACCTGCCCGCAGCTGGTCATCGTTCGCGGCGACTGGCCGTGGTACAAGCAGTGCTCCGAGGGCTTCATCGCCATTTGCAGGTCCTATTCTCCTGTCCTTCAGCAGTTTTCCATCGACGAATGCTTCATCGACATGACCCTGCGCTGCAGCCCGGACGACGCCGTACAGACGGCCGCCCGGCTCAAGGACGAGATCCGGGACCGCCTGGGATTCACCGTGAACGTGGGCGTGGGTTCCAACAAGCTGCTCGCCAAGATGGCTTCCGACTTCGAGAAGCCGGACAAGGTGCACACCCTCTGGGAAAGCGAGGTGCCGGCGAAGATGTGGCCGCTGCCGGTGCGCGACCTGCTCTGGGTGGGCAGGAAGACCGAGGAGCGGCTGGTCGCCAACGGCATCAAGACCATCGGGGCGCTGGCCCGGATCGGCATGGGCACGCTCTCGCAGCTGGTGGGCGGGAAGTTCGCGCAGCAGCTGCACGAGAACGCCAACGGCCGGGACGACTCACCGGTGGAGACGGAAGTGGCCGAAGCCAAGAGCTACAGCGCGGAACGAACTTTCAAGGAGGATCTCCTGGACCCGAAAGACATCGACCGGGCGCTGTTCAACGTGGCCTGCATCGTGGCGCACCGCATCCGGCGCGACGCCTTCCGGGCCTCGTCGGTTTCGATGTTCATCAAATACAAGGACTTCTCCGTGGTGCAGAAGCAGCGCCAGGTGGAGCAGCCCACGGACGTGACCGCCGTCATCCTGAACGAAGCGCGGCACATGCTCGCCGAGGTCTGGGACGGCGTAACGCCCCTCCGCCAGGTGGGGCTGGGCGTGAGCAAGCTCACCCACGAATCCGCCGTGCAGATGTCCCTGTTCGAGGATCCGAAGATGGAGTATTACCGCGAATGGGACCGGCAGTACGACGAACGGCGTGCCCGGGCGGAAGACGCCCGCCTGCTGGCTTACGAGCGCAGGAAAAAGACGGAAACGCCATGAGGACCTACATCGCCATCGACCTGAAGTCGTTCTACGCCTCGGTGGAGTGCGTGGAACGGGGCTTGGACGCCCTGTCGGTCCACCTGGTGGTGGCGGACCCGTCGCGCACGGAGAAGACCATCTGCCTGGCCGTCTCTCCTTCCCTGAAAGCCTACGGCATCCCCGGCCGGGCGCGGCTCTTCGAGGTGGTGCAGGCGGTGGCGAAGATCAACGCCCAGCGCCGCCGCAATGCGCCCGGACGGCGCTTCCGGGGCAAGTCCAGCGACAGTCGGGCGCTCCGGGCCGACCCTTCGCTCGAGTTGGATTACATCGTCGCTCCGCCGCAGATGGCACACTACATGGAGGTCAGCGCCCGCATTTACGGCATCTACCTGCGCCACATCGCCCCGGAAGACATCCACGTCTATTCCATCGACGAGGTATTCATCGACGCCACGGACTACCTCAAGGCCTACAAACTCTCCGCGCACGACTTCGCACGCAAACTCATCCGGGAAGTGCTAGCCGAGACGGGCATCACGGCCACCGCGGGCATCGGCCCCAACCTGTACCTGTGCAAGATCGCGATGGACATCGAGGCGAAGCACAGTCCCGCCGACGCCGACGGCGTGCGCATCGCAGAACTGGACGAGATGGGCTACCGCCGCAAATACTGGACGCACCGGCCGCTCACGGACTTCTGGCGGGTCGGCCGCGGTATCGCCGCCCGGCTGGAAGCGGCGGGCCTGTACACGATGGGCGACATCGCCCGATGCTCCGTCGGCAAGCCCGGGGACCGTTACAACGAAGATGTGCTGTACAAGATCTTCGGCGTCAACGCCGAACTGCTCATCGACCACGCCTGGGGCTGGGAGAGCTGCACGATGGCGGACATCAAGGCCTACCGGCCGGCGAGCAGCAGCCTGTCCAGCGGGCAGGTGCTCAAAGAGCCCTACACCTTCGCCAAGGCGCGGGTCGTGGCGCTGGAAATGACGCAGCAACTGGCGCTGGACCTCGTGGACAAGCACCTGCTCACGGACCAGATCGTGCTGAGCATCGGCTACGATACGGCGTCGCTCGACGGGCCGGAATTCCGGGGGAACGTCGCCCGCGACTGGTACGGCCGCAACGTGCCCAAGCCCGCCCACGGCTCCATCAACCTGCCCCGCCAGACCTCGTCCACCCGCCTGCTCAGCGAGGCGGTGACGGAACTCTTCGACCGCATCGCGGACCCGTCGCTGCTGGTCCGCCGGATGTATGTGGTGGCCGCCCGTGTCGTGGATGAATCCCGGGCGCGCGCCGTCCAGCTGGACCTTTTCGAAGAGCCCGGAGCAGAAGACGACGGGCGCGAGCGGAGCCGTCAGGAGGCCATCCTGGAGATCCGCCGCAAGTTCGGAAAGAACGCCATCCTGACCGGGACGAACTTTGACGAAGGCGCCACCGGGCGCGAACGCAACGAACAGATAGGAGGACACAAGGCATGAACGGGTTCGACCACCGATACGACGACATCATCGCGCTCCCCCATCCCGACCCGCAGCGGCATCCCCGGATGCCCCGCGCCGAACGGGCGGCCCAGTTCGCCCCCTTCGCCGCCCTCACGGGCTTCGAAGACGTCATCGAAGAAGCCGCCGAACGGCACCTGGCCGATCAGCCGGAAATGTATTCCCCGGAAGAGGATCTTCTCTGACGGTCAGTACTGCAGGGGCAGTTCGCTCTCCGTCAGGGCGTGCAGCCCGTTGGCGGCGATGACCTTCTCCGCCTCTTCCACCTGGTTCGTGCGGAAGATGAGGATGCCCCGCCCCTCGATGACGAAGGCGTACATGTAGGTGATTCCCACCCCCGCCTCGCTGAAGCGTGCCACCACGTCGGCGGCGCCGCCGGGCCGGTTGTCCAGCTCGACGGCAAAGACGTTGGAGATGGTCACGGCCACGCCCGCCTCCTTGAGTTCCAGGCAGGCACGGTCGGGCTCGTTGCAGATGATGCGGTAGATACCATAGTCCGCCGTATCGGCGATGGTACTGGCGATGATCTGGATCTGCGACCGCTTGATCAGTTCCAGCACCTTCTGCAGGGTGCCGGCCTGGTTCTCGATGAATATGGATACTTGTCTGATAGTCATATCTCTTCGGAAACAATCGGGGTTATCAAAACAGTTTGCGCAGGTCCCGTACCCGGACGGCCTTCTTCTCGTCGCTGACGGGCAGGGTTCCCTTGGGAACGAGACGGACCCGCGGCGTGATCAGGATCTCGTCCCGGAGCTGGCGCGTGATCTCACGCTCCAGGCGCTGCAGGGTGGCGTAGTCATCGGTAAAGACGTTGTTGACCTCCACGTCGACGTTCATCACGTCGCCCTCGCCCTCGCGGGTCTCGAGGGTGATGAGGTAGTCGGTGCCGATCTCCTTGAACTGAAGCAGGATCTTCTCGATCTGGATGGGGAAGATGTTCACGCCCTTCAGGATGATCATGTCGTCGCTGCGGCCCTGCAGGCGGGCCAGCCGCACGTGGTGGCGGCCGCAGGGGCACTCACCCGGCAGGATCCGGGTCAGGTCACGCGTGCGGTAGCGCAGCAGGGGCATCGCCTCGCGGCGCAGCGTCGTCAGGACCAGTTCGCCCAGCTGCCCGTCCGGCACCGGCTTCAACGTAACCGGATCCACAATCTCCACGATGAAATAATCCTCCCAGATGTGGAGGCCGTTCTGCTCCTGGCACTCGAAAGCGACGCCCGGACCCATCATCTCGGAGATGCCGTAGGAATTGTAAGCCTTGACGCCCAGGTTCTCCTCGATGCGGCGGCGCTGCTCCTCGCTGTGCGGCTCCGCTCCGATGCACAGCACCCGCAGCTTCGTATCGCGGCGCGGGTCCACTCCCTGCTCGTTCATCACTTCATAGATGCGGGAAGCGTAGCTGGGAATCGCGTGGAGCACGCTCGTACCGAAGTCCCGGATGAATTTGATCTGCCGGAGGGTATTGCCGGCAGCGGCCGGAACCGTCAGCATGCCGACGCGCTCCGCCCCGTACTGGAAGCCCAGTCCGGCGGTGAACATGCCGTATCCGGCGGAATTCTGGAATACGTCGTCCGGGCGCGCGCCCACCATCCAGAGGCACCTGGCCACGGCTTCCGCCCAGGCGTCCAGGTCGGCCTGCGTGTGCAGGACCACCGTCGGATTGCCCGTAGTGCCGGAAGAGGAATGCAGCCGTACGCAGTCCCGCAGGGGGACGCACGAAAAGCCGAAGGGGTAATATTCACGAAGGTCGTCCTTCGTGGTGAAGGGAAGCTTGCTGACATCGTCCACCGAGGTGATGTCCTCGGGCGTGATGCCCAGCTCGGCGAATCTCTTCTGATAGAAAGGAGCATTCATGCAGCGGCGGACCGTCTGCTGCAGGCGCTCGGACTGGAGGGCACGCAGCCCTTCAGCGGAAAGTGTTTCCAGTTCAGGATTGAAGTAAGGAGAGGAAGGATCGGGTGTATACATTTTTATTGTTTCTTCAAGCGGCCAATCGCATTCTCCAGGCTCTCGGTCGGTTCGATGATATTGTAGTCTTTCCAGAAGTCGGGATCGGCATAGGCCTGCGTCTTGTCGGCCAGGGACTCGCTGCTGCGGAAGCTTTCCGCCCGGTCGATAGGCGCCACGTCCGCCCGGTCGAAACGGTTCGTCACCACCATTTCCGAGATGGCGGTGAATTCGGTGTGCAGCAGCCGGCGGCGGGCGTCGCAGTCGAAGCGGAACACGGTGCGCACGTAACTCAGGCGGGACAGGTCCCCTTCCCGCTTGTAGTTGAGCAGCAGCGACATTTCCTTGGGGCGGAAGCGGATGTCGTTGGGTTTCTTGACCAGCATCGCGTGCGTGGCCTTGTCGGGATCGGACATATCCAGGGACAGCTCGATGCGCGAGAAGGACAGCGTTTCCTGGTCGATGTAGATCAGGCCGTTATGCAGGGCGTTCTCCCGTGTCTTGTCCGGGATGAGCCGGATCACGAACTGCCGGCGGTCGTCCAGCATCACCGGGTCGTCCATCTCCAAACGATAGTCTTCCAGGTCCCGTTCGTTCAGGACGAGGATGCGGTTCTTGACGATGTCCAGGTCCACGGCCTGCGTGGGGCCGCCGATCACCTTCACAGCCAGGGTGTCCGACTTGCGCGGGCTGGTCAGCAGGCGGCTCTTCTCCACGGCCATCCGGTCCCGTCCGAAGATGTTCTTGAACGAAGACTTGTACATCTTCGTGACCGCCTCGGAAATGTAGATGAAACGGCTGCGCTTCTGGGCAGTCTCCCGGTAGAAGCATTCGAACAGCTCCGGTTCGGAGGGACAGTTGTCCGTAATCTTGTACATCGCTTCCCGCAGGATGGTCAGCGGGTCGCCCGAAATGACCTGGGCGGGGTCCAGGGTGTATTCCCCCCGCGTCAGGGACACCCGCATGTCGCGATCCCGGTCGGCCGGGACGGTCAGGACCTTATAGCCCAGCAGGGAAAAGGCGACGAAGCGGGGCACCACGGCGGACTTGATGACGAAGGTACCGTCCTGGTTGGTGACGGTGGCGTAGTTGGTGCCGGGCAGCGTCACGGAGACGTACGGAAGAGCCCTCCCGTTGGCGGCGTCCCGCACCGTTCCACGGACGGAAAAGCGCAGGGTATCGGTCTGGGCAAAGGCTGCAGGACCGATCAGGAGCAGCAGGACTGCAATAAAACGAAATATGGACTTCACGGCAAAATCAGTTTAACTCACGAAAGTTAATCAAAAAAAAGATAATCCCTATCTTTGTGAGAAAAAAGCGCGATAAATGTGCCTCCCTCCCCGTAAAATCCTCATTGCCGCCGACTCCTTCAAAGGGTCGCTGGGTTCTGCCGACGTCGCCCGGGCCGCCGCAGAGGGCGTCCGCCGGGCGCTTCCGCACTGTGAAGCGGTGGAGATTCCCGTCGCCGACGGCGGCGAAGGGTTTACGGAGGCGCTGCTTGCCGCCCAGGGAGGAACTCGCCGCACGCTGACCGTTTCCGATCCGCTCGGCCGCCCGGTGGAAGCATCCTACGGCTTGCTGCCGGACGGGACGGCCGTCATCGAAACGGCCGCCGCCAGCGGACTCCCCTTGTTAACGCAAGCGGAGCGCAACCCGCTGCGTACCAGCACATCCGGCACAGGAGAGCTGATCCGCGACGCCATCGGGCAAGGCTGCCGGAACGTGCTCGTGGGCCTGGGCGGAAGCGCCACCCACGATGCCGGGACGGGCCTGCTTTCCGCGCTGGGTTTCCGTTTCCGGGATGCTGCCGGACAGCTCCTCGATCCTTGCGGCGAGAGCCTGGAACGCATCCGCGCGATCGACCGGAGCGCCGTCCTCCCCGCCCTTCAGGAGATCCGGTTCACCGCCGCCTGCGACGTACGGACCCTCTTCTGCGGACCGGACGGTGCGGCGGCGACCTTCGCTCCGCAGAAAGGCGCCGACGCCGCGATGGTAGACTTGCTGGAACGCGGGTCAGCCAGCTTCGGCAGCCTCATCCGGGAGCAGACCGGCATCGACCTGCAGGCCCTTCCGGGTTCCGGTGCCGCCGGCGGACTCGGCGGGGCGCTGGCCGCCCTGCTCGGCGCCCGCCTCCGGAGCGGCATCGACCTGGTGCTGGACGCCGCCGGCTTCGATACGCTCCTGCAGGATGCCGACCTGGTCATCACGGGCGAAGGGCGCATCGACGCCCAGTCCGGCGCCGGAAAGGCCGTCTGGGGCGTTCTGCAGCGGGCGCGGCGGGCGGGCGTCCCCGTTATCGCCATCGGAGGCCGCGTCGCCCCGGAAGCCGCCGCGCTCCCCTTCTCGGGCTGCTTCGCCCTCGCCGATGAAAACGTCTCCGACCAGGTCGCGATGCAGCCGGACTGGGCCCGGAAGCGCATCACCGACCTGGTCGGAGAAATCCTTCTGTCAGGAAGGTTTACTGAATGAACGAAGCGAAGTAGCCGGAGAACAGCACGTTCGTGATGAGGTAGCCGATTACCGTGGACACCGTCACGCTGATCAGGCCCGGCATCATGAAACTGTGGTTCAGCAGGTACTTGCCGATCTTGGTCGTGCCGGAACGGTCGAAGTTGACCGTGGCGATGTCGGACGGATAATTCGGGATGAAGAAGTAGCCGTACACGCTCGGCAGCACGCCCAGCAGCACCGGGCCTGCGATGCCCAGTTCATAGGCCAGCGGCAGCATCGCCACGACCACGGCGCCCTGGCTATTGATCAGCACGGACACCAGGAAGAACACGAAGGCGATGGACCAGGGATAGTTCGTCACGAGGTCCGCCAGCATCACTTTCATCTCGTCCAGGTAGTTGCCGAAGTACGTGTCGGCCAGCCACGCGATGCCGTAGATGGCCACGACGGCCACCATGCCGGACTGCCAGACGGCGCCGGCGACGGCCTTCTTGGGCTGCGCCTTGCAGAACATGATGTTGCAGGCGGCGGCCGTGAGCATGATGATCTGGATGATGATGTTCATCTTCGGCAGGTTGATGGCCTCCGCGAGGGTGCTGCCGTCCTGCACGTGGATCATCTGGCAGAACGCGAAGAGCACGATGACGAGCAGCGCGGACAGGAAGATGAACACCGAAGCCTTGGCTTCCTTCGTAATCTGCTTGTCCAGGGTGGTGGCGCTGTTGCCGTACATATAGTTGTACAGTTCAGGATCCGCCTTGCGCTTCTGGAACTCGGGATCTTTGTCCAGGTCCTTGCCCCGCTTGTAGGAAGCGGCGGCGGCGCACATCAGGCCGCACAGGCAGGCCGGGATCGTGACCATCAGCACCTGCGGGATGGACACCATGAAGCCGTTGGCGTTGGAGATGGTCACAAAGGCCACCACCGCTGCGGCGATCGGCGAGCAGGTAATACCTACCTGCGAGGCGATCGAGGCCACGCCGCAGGGCCGCTCGGGCCGGATGTTCTTCTTCAGCGCGATGTCGCAGATGATCGGCATGATCGTATAGACCACGTGGCCGGTACCCACCAGGACCGTCAGGAAGAAGGTCACCAGGGGGCCCAGGAAGGTGATGTGGTCCGGATGTTTGCGGAGCATCCTTTCCGCCACCTGAATCATCCAGTCCATGCCGCCGGAAGCCTGGAGCGTGCCCGCGCAGGTCACGGCGGCGATGATGATGTAAATGACATCCGTAGGGGGCGTGCCGGGCTTGAGGCCGAAGCCGAAGACCAGGATGGCGAGGCCGATTCCCGAGATGGCGCCGAGCGCCAGGCTGCCGTAGCGCGAGCCGACATACAGGGCGGCCAGCACGATCAGCAGTTCAATGATCATCACAAATGACATAATGGGACGCGGTTATGGTTATTAATTCGTGTTCGTATGCAAATATACTGTTTTTCTTCGTATTTTTGCCGCCCGACCGGAAGTATCTTCATGCAGTACCTGGGAGAAATCATCTCGCTTGTCGTCGCCGTCCTGTGGACAGCAACCGCCCTGTTCGCCAACGAGGCGAGCCGGCGGATCGGCGCGATGAGCGCCAACTTTTTCCGAATGGCCTTCTCCGGCGTCCTGCTCGCCGGCCTGCTGTGGGTCACCATCGGGCATCCCTATCCCGCCTTCGCCGACGGCAAGACCTGGCTATGGATGGCCCTTTCCGCACTGGTGGGCTACGTTTTCGGCGACTTCTGCCTTTTCAATTCCTACGTGGTGATCGGCGCCCGCTTCGGGCAGCTCTTCATGACCCTGGCGCCCGTTTTCGCCGCGTTCGCCGGCTGGGCGCTGCTCGGTGAAACCCTCTCCTGGCGTTCCTGGCTGGCGATGGCCGTCACCCTGTCCGGCATTGCCATCTCCATCCTCAGCCGCTCGGGCGAAGGACACAAGCTCGCGCTAAAGCTGCCCCTGAAGGGCGTGCTGCTGGGCGTCGGCGCCGGCATGGGACAGGGCGTGGGCCTGGTGCTCAGCAAGATCGGCTTGCAGCATTATGCCGAAGCGCTCCCCGCGGACGCTCCCGCCGCCTTCGACTGGGCGATGCCCTTCGCCGCCACGATGATCCGCTCGGTGACGGGGCTCGTCGGCTTCGCCGTCTGGATGGCGCTGCTCGGCCAGCTGCCGCAACTGCGCGCCGCGGTGCACGACCGTGCCGGCATGAAGTTCACTGGCCTCACCACCCTGTTCGGGCCCTTCATCGGCGTGTCGCTGTCGCTGATGGCCGTCCAGTACGCCCGCGCCGGCATCGCCTCCACCCTGATGGCCCTCACCCCGGTGCTCATCATCCTCCCCTACGCGCTGATTTACAAGCAGAAAGTCACGCCGAAGGAAATCCTCGGCGTCTGCATCTCGATGACCGGCGTGGCGCTGTTCTTTTTGCTGTAGGCCAGCTCATGCGGGTGATGGTCTGTCTCACCGCGCCCGTTTTTCCCGCCGCCTGTCCCTGCGCGTTCGCGGGCGGCTTGCCCCACAAGCCCTCCGCTTCGCTCCGTCCCTCCCACCGCTCCGCGGCGGGCCCCTCCCGCTCATAAGCCGCGGGCGGCTACGGCTTGTCGGGGCAACCGCACGCCTCACTGCGCCCGCCCCCCAGAGTTGCCAGGGGCAAATACCGGTACTTTTACCCCTGGCAAGGGGGATTCCCTGCCGCCAGGGGCCCAAACCGGTTATTCTGCCCTTGGCAACTTATTTCCTATCGCCGGGAGCAAATACTGGTCGTTCTGCTCCCAGTAAGCGGTTTTTCCTTCTGCCGGGAGCGGGAAACAGCCATTTTGCTCCTGGAAAGTTGCCAAATAAGCTATGGGGAAAGGGATTGGGAAACATCGGGGTGGCACTGGGACTTCTTTAATACGTCAAGGTGTTTCCCAACAGCCCATTTTGGCCGGGTGGGAAACAACGGGCCAGTACCGGAGGTCGGAGAAAGGACTATCCTGTTCCCCACTGAATCAGTTTTTCTTTTTTGGGAAAGAAAGACGACGCAGTGCCGCCAGACGTGACCGGTAAGTGATTGAATTTTAACCATTTACCGAAACATGGGTACAGTTTTTAGGTACCCATGTTTTTGTAAAACACTAGTATTCAACTAGTTTCTTGGCACGTTTCTATGAGTCGCCGCCCGCAATTCCAAGCGCTTCTTGGGAGTCTAACTTTATCGAACAACCGTTTCGATCTTATGAACTGCCAGATTCTGGCATCGAGAAGCGATATCTTTGCAGCGTGACCAAAACAATCGATGTTATGAAACTTAAGTTGTTATTTATCTCTTTGCCCATTGCTTTCATGCTGGGTGCGGGCGTCTGGACGACCATCAAGCTGAACGAGCCCGTTTCTGCCGAGGAAATGAGCGCCGTCCTTTCCGAGACATCGGGGATGTCTTCTTCGGAAGCGCTGCAGGCCTTTGAACAGGCGGGGATTTCCGAGCCCCTACTCGCAAAAGTCCTGGATTGCTCCCGTTTCACCCTCCGGCGGCTCCGCGAAGGCGAGTCCTCCCCGACCCCGTCGATGGACGTCACCATCCTGGGCCTGTATTCCAATTACCTGCTGCTGAAGAAGTCAAACTTCCTGTTCCGCTGCCGCTTCCATTCGGGATATGACCTGTTCTATTGCTTCCCCAACCCGCTTCAGGAAGAGGAATCCTAACCGTGTATTAAATTTAAATATCTATGTTAAGAGGATTTAAAAGAGTGACCTGCCCCTACTGCGGGCACAGTTTCCTGGCGGCCGAAATGGAAGACAACGCCACCGTCGCCGAAATGCCCATCCACTGCCCCAAATGCGGCAGGATTGTCAAAACGAATTGGTTGTTGAACCTCCTGACCAGGTTTTTCGGCTAGTAGCATATCTAAAATCAAACAGACTCTTACGGGGATAAATTTTTATCCCTATTTTCGTTGCATTAAAGTGTATTGCAGAAACGGATGGAAAGAATTACAAAGGTTTGGTTTGAATCCGAGAGGATTTATATCGAGACTGACTCCGGAAAGACGTTCAGTCGACCGCTTCAGGCATTTCCCCTTCTGCTGGATGCCACTCCGGAGCAGCGGGCGCTCTATGAGATCGGCCTTGACGGAGACGACATCCGCTGGGAGGAACTGGACGAGGACATCCATATCAGCAGCTTTTACGAAACGGCAGAGCCGGATCCCGGCAATGAGATTGCAGTTATCTTCAAACGCTTTCCGCAACTCAACGTTTCGGAGATGGCCCGATACATCGGCATCAACAAAAGCCTGCTGGCACGCTACATCTACGGCATCAAGCGCCCATCCCCGCAACGCCGGGAACAAATTATCTCCGCCATCCGTACCCTCGGGCAGGAAATGATTCGGGCGCCGCACTACTGCTCTATTTGAGTTTATTCGTTGAAAAACACGAACTTTGTATGACCATGAGGAAGTTTTTACACATAGCACTCGTAGCGCTGGCGATGCTCGCCGGGGCGCACAGGATTTCCAGCGTTGAAAGCAACGGCGCCTGGGTGTATCTCTATGATGATACTGGCCACAAGTATAAGACGCTCAGCGCCAGTTCTGTTGGCGAGGTGAAAGGATATAGCGCCACGTTCTTTGTCTCCCAGAATGGCGCCTGGGTCTATCTCTGGGATTCAGAGGGCACCAAATACAAGACGCTCAGTTATTCCACCGTAGGCGATGTGACCGGAGTCTCCGGAGAGACCTTTACTTCCAGGAACGGCGCCTGGATCTACACCTGGGACAAGGACGGGAAGAAGATAAATACGAGGTCAGCGAGATGAACCTAATTGGTTTTTCGCAACTCCAAATCTCCTACTAATGGGCTATTGGGAATGCTCAATTTGAAATGTAGCGAAGGGTCGTTCTGATTCTTCGCTTCATATATAAAAGCACATGGACGACGTCCACTATCCTCAAATAGTAGTTCTATACTTATTTCAACTGGTGCGGAATCCTTTACCCAATTCATTACTGTCTGTTCGGCGGCATGGTACAGTCCCTTATTTACAGCATTATGAATTGGAACAATGTTAATAGCTTCGAAAGAGCCACCAAATCTACGGGCAATTATATGGCCACATTCATCTTGTGTACAGAAATCTTGTGAGCGTATCCTATTCTTTTGGCCATTGTCATCCGTCTCATCATTTGAGGACCTCTCTGCTAATATGCTACAGACAAGCGTTTTCGCCTTCTTAATCCTCCCAAACTCATCTGACCAGTACTCGATTCTATCATCAATAACGAAGTGCATGTCTTTCATCAATCTCAACCCATTGATGAATTCATTATGCGGCCCGCCCGGATTAGTCTTTGCCTCTATTCTCCCTCGTTGAACTACCATATTTGAAAACGCCCATTCCGCATGGGAAACGGACAGAGTATGTGACTCGTTTTTATACTCAAATAGTATCTTTTCAACCTCAATAGATGGCTCTCGAAGGGATTCAAGATATTCAACAACCTGTTTCTTAAGACAGTCTTCCGAAGATTGATAATTCTCCATAATTGGATTTCCTACTATGTTTGATTGCTCTGAAAGCTTTAGAATCTTATATAAGTTGTTATTCAAATACTCATTTTTCCATTCTTCTCCAGATGCTATAAAATCCGGGAACACCCCAAATAAAACAGTATCCTTTGACGCAAGTTCACTAGGATTTAGCAAGTCTATTCCTCCTGGAGCGATTATGAAGTTGTAATTCGTTATAAACGCTCTATCGTGAAAAGGAGGATCACCTAATGTGCCATCGAACTTTTGAATTCTTATATTTATCCTGTACGGGCGACGTCGAATCGAAGTAATAATCTCTCCTGGCCTAAGTCGAAGTATTTTACCTTCCGGATACCGACTATCTGGCACCTTCCAGTAACATAGAATCAGCAATTCCAGTACCTCCCCTCGATCTAAATCCCACGGTAAAACTTTATCCAGAAGCTCAAATAGATTACGGTCAGCCCCTTTAGCAGCGTAGTTGTCGATAAGGATTAGTGTGTTAAATCGCTTATTTGGAAGACAATTGTCGCATATTTCTTGCCATAAAATTGGCTTACCTTTGGTAATGCTTATTCCAGAATCTATGAAGAGATCCTGCCGCGAAACAGTATCATGAGGAGACAATTGCAATCTTCCACGTTTTCTTGCATTATCCTCTTGAACATTTGAGGACGACAATACTATCGAGGATTTATCCTCAATTGCATTATCGCTGTTGCAAAAGACTGCCTGTGCTTTGAGTGTTTCAGCATCTAATTCATCTTCAATAATCTTCAATAATTCATTCAGCTGTTCGTCATCTTTCGCTTTTAGATGAAGCTCTTTATCAGACAGGTCTAACTTGAGATGGTTTTTCTCCAAAAAATCACAAAAACGATCCCATCGTTCCCGTAATGGTCGGATATCTTTTGAGCGTCCACCAGGAGGCATCTGCTCGAAATAATACTGGCGAAGGAACTCAAGCTCCGTATATATTGGACTATTCAGCATATTGGCCTCGTGTTGCGTATAACTCCAGGACTAATCCTGTTGAGACATCTGCGAACCCCTTCCCAAATTTGTGGCTTAACTTTCCATCTTTTCGGATTTCTATCTTCTGCACCTGTGACTGCCCTTCTGGACGTTTTGCAGGGTCTGCATCATAGAGGTAATAGATGCCAATTTCTGAGGGATCGACACCATAATCAGAGTTCAGCGTATGAGTAGCTACGAGGTACTGATACTTTCGAATCAAGTACTCGCTATGCGTTTCAATAATGAAACGAATGTTGTAAACTTGGTATGCTTCCAGAAACATATCCGCAAGAAGAGACTGGAGACGCGGATGTAGGTGAATCTCAGGCTCCTCGACAATGATGTAGAAAGGCATAATTGCAAGCCCGGATACTTCTCTGGAAAGAATGGCATACTCAATATTCAAGAGGATGGAAAAGAGTTGAGTGACTCCATATCCCAGCTCAGAAAGCGGTGTTTTCCTGCCACCATTTATGATGGAAGGAATTATTCCTATCCCATTATCGTCAGGTTCAATGACAAGTCTATCGCCAATGCCAAATTCTTTGAGCCAGTGGTTTATAAAACAAACAGGTTGGTTCTTCCCCCCGATATTGAATTCCTTGGACTTCTCCGCATATTCCTGTAAAAGGACATCGAAAGAATTCCCTTTATCGTTGGTGGTATAAATCCTCCGAACAATGGCTCGGGATGAACTGATATAGTTTGTTCTACCGACAAAAGGAGGAAACAAAACTTCCTTAAATACCCTAGCGCAAAAGTCCTTGAAGAGAAACTCATTCTCTTGCCACTGCTTTAACCCACCGGAGAGTTCCCCAAGAACACTGACCAATGTAGCGAAGTCTTTGTGCTCACCAGCCATTTTCCCCCAGTCTAAGACTGGATTTATTTGGGTCAGGTAGCCAATGGATTGAATGAAATCACCAGGAATAAGCGATACGTTCTGAATCCAAAAACGTTCTTTTATCCTGAAATATTCCCCAAAAGACTCTGCTCCAGATTCAGAGAAGTCCTTTTTAATACTATTGATAACAACCTGCCACTCGTGGCTACTAGAATGTCTGGATAATGCCTCAAAACCGGCAGCGACGCCATCATGGTCAAGAATGGAGACCTGCTTTAGGATTGTCGGTTCCTGAAAAGAATCATACTGATTTGCTGCAATCAGATACTTTAAGAAGGATTGATCCTTCATCAATGATAAGAAGAAATCCTCAATATCATTGAGTTGAGCTGCTGTGGCGTCGAGATTAGCGCCATCAGGAAGATGATATTTGAAAGAATGGGCCCCGTTCTTCTCAACAGAGACCCCTTCATGGTCGCTGGTTCTCTCATTGATTACTGAAATGCCTTTTAGCACACGGAGGAATGACGATCTTGCAGATGCTCTGTTATATGCAACGATCCGCGGGGTCCCGCCTGTAAAATCGACAACAAGAAAGAAACCGTTATCATCTGAATGCAAATTCAGAGAAGTGACCCAACCGTTACGGTCTGCCTGACCCGTCCGGGAGTCAATGGAGCGGAAGCCCCACGAAACCGAACAATTCTGAGAGAGTAATTTTGAATATGTCTTGTAGGATAATTCTATTGTTCCGTCACCATAGTAATTGACGCATTTATCGAATGAACCTAAAAGGGCCTCTTTATCAGAGAAATCCAATGATACAGACATTGGATCGCACTTTCCTTGATCTACAGCATCTTTAAGTACGGAAAGAAACTTGTTCAGTAGCCAAAACGATTTCGCCATCGAGCTCTTTCCGGAGCTATTGGTTCCGGTGAGGATGGTGATGGGGCTGATGGCGAAGGTTGCGCCCTTGGCGTCGAAGGCGCGGAAGTTCTTTATGGTGTAGTCAAACTTCATATAGTGTGCTGTGGCTGGACTTGTAAAGTTAATGATTTTCGTCCGAATTCCCGCCCAAGTGTCAAGGTTTTTGACACTTGGGCAACGGGCACGGCAAAGAACACGGGGCACAAAGCTACTTCGTGAGCTCAGAATTGGCCCATGCAGTGAGGATCGCAACGGCGGCCTCGATGAGAGCGGAGATGATAACTTTCTTCATGCGAAACGGGTTTATCAGTGAAACAACGGTTCTCCAGAGGCAGGGCCCGAACCAATTAGGCTATTTCCTGCAACTTCCCATCCAGCCTGCACTACAGGCCAAGCAGAATGCGGATGATGATGACGATCACGCGCCAAGGATTGGGGCAGACAATCATATCTGAAGCATTTTAAAGGTTAAACAAAACGGAATCAAGCGAAAAAAGGCTCGAGTTCCACCTTCGCGAAGGCAGTCATCGCCGGATAATTCCGGGACCTGCCGCCGGCCTTGTACATCCGGCAGAAGAACTTCTCGGAGAAGACGTTCTTGGACTTCATCCTTTTGAGGATAAGTTCCAGATCCTCCTTCGAGGTATTGTGAGAATCACAGAGAGAGACCATTGCCTCCTCAAGACATTCGACGCAACGGACCGAATCATCCTCAATGACACAGTCCATTACCTTCTTGGATCCCCAAGAGGTAAGCATCCCGCCTCCGAGACCACCGACAATTCCACCGATGACAGTCCCGACACCCGGGAAGATGGCTGTACCTACCGCAGCACCTGCCCAGTACCCGGCAGTCCCTCCGCCAAGCCCGGCCGTATTGACGACGGCGTTCTTGCCGACCTGTTTCCATGAGCGACGACCGCGGCATGCCTTCACGATATCCGGGACAGTGGACGCAAGGGTCATCGCGGCTCCCGTGAAGAAGTTCGACCGCACCATCTTGATACAGGCGTTCCTTGCCGCCGACTGTGTCACCGCCTTTCCAAGCAAAGTGGACATCATCTTGCGGACAAGTTCAGTTCCCACTTTCGTCCGGCAAACAGAGTCCACAGCCTTGGTAGCCACCTTGGTGGCGGCTGCTGCAGCGTTTCTTCCAGCTTGCGTACGAAGGAACTGCTGCGTGGCGACACCGGCCGTCATTGTCAGCGCTCCAGCTTTGATCGCCTGGCGAACCGAAGACTTAAGCGCCGCTTTGAGACCTTGACCGGAAATACGGCCAAACGCATAGGAGATGACAAAGGAGAGTCCTACGGCGAACCCGCAGGTAACCGCCTGGTTCTTGACATCGAACCAGATAGAATCCAGATTGCCCGCCTTGGCGATGCGCACCGCCTGCTCATAGGTACAGTTACCCCGCACCAACATATTTCGGGCTTCTGCCGGGTCCGTAACGCCCGGGACACGACCATCCCGGATCTTGGCTTCGAGATGCCTTACAGCCTCCTCGTACTGATCCTTGGGGACTTCGAGTTTCTGGCCGGGATAACGGTAAAAGTTATCCTGGTCAAAAGCGGCATTGACAGAATCATATGCCGTCTGATAATACTTCGTCTGAACGGGGTTTCCGTTGACGACGCGATCCGCCCCGTTGAGCTCGTTGTTGAGCCCAACTTTGTCTACGCTTTTCCCGCAGAGTTTGTCGTGCAGGGCATTGGCATCTTCGGCCGCAAAGCCGTGGGCGCCACGCGTATGATACTTGGTCCACTGGGTGGACTCAACTGCTGAAGCACTTTTTACCGAGGCTGCTCCAAGGACTCCAGATTCCGATGCTTTCTGCATAAAAACCTATTTTGAGTTTGAGACTTACCATCTTTGCAGCAATCCACCGATGTGGACTGTGTCGCCGCCAGATGGCGTTGGCAAAGCGATAGAATTAATAAACTAATTAAGGAGTCTCATCCCTGAACCTTCCCCAGTATGTAAAAGAACTCAGCGCCATAGGGTTTCCCCAAACGGCACTGCAAAAATATGCTTTTATTCCGAGATGTCCAACAATAATACGCGCAACGACGAAGTTTTATTTCGTTGTTACAACATAATATCTATTCATTTTATTGACTATCAAAGATATATCGTCTCTAAGGGTCTTCGGCGCAAGTACTTCTGCATCCGATCCTAAAGCCAGAATCCTGTTTTTCAGTTCCTTGTTGATCTTCAACTTAAAAGACACGATATATTGCCCGTCTTCCTCATATGCCTCCTGTTCCGGGAATGGCTTCGTCTTCAAATATGGGTAATACTCTGAGGAAACTTTCAGCACAATCGGCTCAATCGGAACGGCATCATTGAACGCATTTCCCACCCCATACGTATACGAAAGGCAGTCGCGGACGTAATTATAATCCGGCTCCTTGAATGGTATTTCATCAGCAAACACTATTTCTCCCTGTATTCGGTCAAGCGCATCAATGTAATACCGTCCATCAACCGTTGACATACAGATGAGATACCAGCGCTGGTTATAATTCTTCAAGAGAATGGGAGAAACCGTGACCGAAAAAGACTCGGCATTGAAAGGTTTATATGTAAACGACACACAGGTCCGATTAATGATAGCCCGAAGAAGATCCGGAAAGAATTCGATGCCGGTCAAGTCTCCGTTATAATCAAAATCCACTGCATCGATGAACTGTTGTACAGGATTTCCCTCAGCCAAATGCTCTAGCATAGACGCAGCAAAAAGAAGATGCGGGAAAAACAATTCTTTCTCCAGTTTCTCCCGTGCTTCTTTTATCCTGGTTGCCGAAGCATCGGATGCTAAGGTAGAGTTTGTGACATCCTGATATCTTACCAGAATCTGATGGCCGGAACGGCCCTCTCTGAACGCCGCACCATAATCCTTCTTCAGAGTTTCTATATCTTTTTGGATAGTCCTGATTGACACAGTGTGCCCTTCGGAAGCAAGTATTTCCTGCATCTGCCGATAAGAAATGCCTTCTGGTCTCCTTAAAAGATTATCAAGGAGTTTCAATCTGCTGAATACTTTCTTATCGACAGGCATAAGAACTATGATTTCCGCCTTAAAACAATGTGTGTAATCTCCGGGACGGCGCAGAAGCGGGCCGGGAAGATGGTCTCGCCCAGGCCGATGTTCACGTAGAGATACTGCCCCTGCTCTTTGTACAGGCCGTGGTTGTGCAGGTAAATGAGGCTGCTCGGCGTCCACAGGCCGAAGAGGGACACCTGGGCGGCGTGGGTGTGGCCGCTGAGCGTGAGCGGGATGTCCTCCTTCCCCACCACGTCGCGCTCCCAGTGCGTGGGATCGTGGCTCAGCAGGATGCGCCAGGCGCCTTCCGTCCCCGCCATCGCCTTGGCCAGGTCGCCCGTCGAGGGGAAGGCCGGCGACGCGGAGATGTTCTCCACGCCCACGACGGCCAGTGTGTCGCCGCTCCGGGCGATGAGCCGGTTCTCATTGAGCAGCAGGTCCCAACCCATCGCGCGTTCGCGGTCTTCCACCAGCGCGAGGGAGTCGAGGTTCGCCCGCCGCCGGGCCCCGGGCATATAGGGGCAGTAGTCATGGTTACCCAGCACGGAGAGCACCCCGTCCGGCGCGTGCAGGCGTGACAGCGCGGGAGCCGTCTTCAACAGCTCCACGGGGCCGATCGTCACGAGGTCGCCGGTGAAAACAATTAGGTCCGCCCCCAGGGCGTTGACCTTGTCCACGGCGCGCTCCAGCGAGCGGACGCGATAGCGGAACGAGCGGGCGTGAATGTCGGACAGTTGCACGAGCGTATAGCCGTCAAAGGCCGCAGGAAGCGTCTCGGAAGCGATTTCCACCGTCCGGACCCGGTAGCAGTTGCGCTCGACCAGCACGCCGTAAAGCAGCAGCACCGGCGGGAGGATCAGCGACAGCAGGCCCCAGCGGAAGCAGCGCCAGAAAGTCAGGCGGCACAGCAGGGCGAGCAGCCCGGCCACAACGGCGTTCAGCACCAGCAGGACCAGGGTCGCAACCAGCAGGATGGCCAGGACGGAAACGCCTTCGGTATACATTACGCTTCCAGGCAGCCGTCCATCAGGGATTCGATCAGCTCCTTGTCCAGATGCTGGCCGATGAAGACGATCTTGTTCATCCGGTCGCCGAATTCGGGATCCCAGTCGCGGCGGAGCTTCGCGTCGCTCTCCATCAGATCACGAAGCTGCTCCCGGGGCATGGCCGCGAACCAGAGCCCGGCATCCTTGAGGTTCTTCTGCTTGCCGGAGGTCTCGAAGAGGAAGCACTTGTCCGGGTCCGCACTGAAGTAGCAAAGGCCCTTCGCCCGGATGATCTCCTTGGGCCACTTCCGCGCCACCATATAGTCGAACTTGTTGATATCCAAGGCGGGACGGGCGTAGTACACATAGGTCCCGATGCCGTATTCCTCGGCTTCTCCTTCATCTTCATCGTGATGATGGTGGTGATGATGCCCGTGCTCGTCGTGATCGTGGTCATCGTCATCATCTTCGTCATTGCCTTCGATTTCGGCAATCCAGGCAGCGGAGGTAGCCACCTTGTCGAAGTCGAACAGGCCGGTGTGAAGGATCTTGTCCAGTTCTATGTCGCCGTAGTCGCAGGTCAGGATCTCCGCCTTCGGCTGCAGGGCGCGGACGATGCTCCGCACGCGGCCCAGCTCTTCGGGCGTTACCTCCGAGGCCTTGTTCAGCAGCACGATGTTGCAGAACTCGATCTGCTCGATCACCAGGTTCTCCAGGTCCTCTTCGTCGATGTCCTCGCGCTGCAGGGCCTCCCCGCAGGCGAACTCGTCCTTCATCCGGAGGGCGTCCACCACCGTGACAATGCAGTCCAGCTTCGGTACGGCCACGCCCGGATAGGACGGGCGGGACAGCTGCGGATAAGAGTTGATGGTCTGGGCGATGGGCGCGGGCTCGCAGATGCCGCTCGCCTCGATGGCGATGTAGTCAAAGCGGTTCATCCGCGAAATCTCCTCCAGCTGGGCGATGAGGTCCATCTTGAGAGTGCAGCAGATGCATCCGTTCTGCAGGGCGACGAGGCTGTCGTCGGTCTGGCCCACGACGCCGCCTTTCTCGATCAGGTCCGCGTCGATGTTGACCTCGCCCAGGTCATTGACGATCACCGCGAACTTGATGCCGCGGCGGTTGGTGAGTATCCGGTTCAGAAGGGTGGTTTTCCCGCTTCCGAGATAGCCGGTGAGCAACAGGACCGGCAGGTCCTTGTTTTCCAGATTCAGGTTCATTTCAAAGTCGTTTTAGCGGATGCAAAGGTAATCATTTTCATGCTATCTTTGCAGTATGGAAGGCAGGAAATGCATCGAAGTGGTGGCCGCCGTGATCCGGCGCGGGGACCGTATTTTCGCAACGCAGCGAGGCTACGGCCCCTGGAAGGACTGGTGGGAGTTCCCGGGCGGCAAGATGGAGCCCGGCGAGACGCCGCAGGCGGCCCTGGAGCGCGAGATCCGCGAAGAACTGGATTCGGAGATCCGGGTCGGCGACCTGCTGAAAACCATCGAATGGGACTACCCCGACTTCCACCTCACGCTGCATTGCTTCTGGTGCTCCCCCGCCTCGGAGGAACTGCATCTGCTCGAGCACGAAGCCGCCCGCTGGCTGTCCGCCGCGGACCTCGCCTCCGTGCGCTGGCTTCCCGCCGACGAGCAGCTCCTGCCGCTGATCGAAGAAGCCTTGAAATGACAAAAATGCCGGCCAAGATGGCCGGCATTTTTGTGGAGATGGGCGGAGTCGAACCGCCGTCCAAACAAAGTCCCAGGTAGCTTTCTACACGCTTATCCTTTCTTTGATTGTCGGCCCGCGGCTGCCGGAAGGCAGGCCACCGGGGGCTTATCCTCTGAAATCTTAGCGGGGCCTAGAGGCGTCTTCCCCGAGCATCCGGTTTTGATGATACCCCTGGATCCAGACTGAACCGGCCTAAAGCTGGAGGGATATACGTCGTGCCGCAGCCTTGGCGGCATCGATTAATGCTCAATCTCTGAGAGATTAGCAAGCGTATGAATAGTTGTAGTTGCCAGTTATGGCTTGAAGACTGGGATTAACGGGCCAGCCTCCTACGCCCGACGTGCTTACCATCCGAAATCAGTGCTGTCAAAACCAGAACATCCCCGAATGATTTGTGAAGTATTTCAAAGTCCCGGCTCGGCGCAGTCGTAGGTTTCGACGGGCCCTCCGTAAGTAAATACGAAGGTGCGGCTCTCGGCTTTCACCCGGACGCTGATTTCGTATCCGCCGTCCCGGCCGAAAACGATGCTCGCTTCGCCTTCACCCACCGGATAGTACTGCATCGGCTTCGATGTGCCGGGACGGATCCCGACATACGAACCGGCGACGCTGTTGTCCGGCTGCACCTGGCCGTAGTTGTATGTGAAGGCGGTTTCCCGCTCCGTACTTCCCCGGTAGGTTCCGTCCGGCAGGCCGAGGCCTTCCGCGACGGGGGCGGTCAACTGCAGGTTGAGCACAGCGCCGGAGGATACGAGGGCGAGGTCTTCGTCCGTCCGTCCCTGCGCCAGCGACAAGCGGTAGTAACCCACCGAACCGGGTCCGTCCGTTCCCAGGAAGTAGGCGGCAGCCCACTCTGCGTCATACTCCGCACGCGTGACGAGCGCGTCTTTCGAGCACGCCGACACGGCAAGCAGTGCGGCCAGGGCCACCATCAACCTTCCTAAGATACTTTTCATACACCGCATAGATGCAAAACGGGCAGCAAAGATTGCATAATTTTTTTAAAAAATCGAATAATTTGGCTGTAAAGCGAAAAAAGTCTATCTTTGCATCCCCTTGCAGAACAGCAAATATGGGAGATTAGCTCAGTTGGTTTAGAGCACTTGCCTTACAAGCAAGGGGTCGACGGTTCGAATCCGCCATCTCCCACGCAGTTAAGGGTCCACTGTTGGACCCTTAACTGCATTTTTGGCCTTATTGCCTTTTCCTGATTTCGGTTGACTCGTTTGATAGATTTTTACTGGTATAAGTTGACTTATCGTTGTTATTACTGATATAAGTTTACTTTCCGAGTCTCTTATTACTGTCAGGGGTTGACTGGAGGCCGTAGGCCGAAAGAAGACCCCTGACTCGCCAACAAAGGTAAAGAGTTTTCAGGGATATCCAAGTTCTTCCTGCTGTTTATTGCCTCCAGCCTCCAACTCTTCCACTTCATATCCCTATCGCCGGTTGACTCTGCCATCTCTGCCGGGGTTTTCATTCCCAAGCTCATATGCGGCCTCCTGTTATTGTAGAAGTCAACGGCAACTGCGACTGCGCCGATTACCTCTTGGATATTCTTGAAGACCTTGTCTTTAAGCAGTTCATTCTTCATCGTGTTGTTGATGCGTTCTGCCTGGGCGTTGTCTTTCGGGTCTCCAGACTCCGTCATGCTTATACGGATACCGCGCTCATTAAGCATGTTCACGTACTCCCGACTTGCATATTGACAGCCCCTATCCGAATGATGGATAAGATTTACTTCCTTCCCCTCGATTCGTCTCAACGCCATCCCGAGAGCCTCCAGGGGATAAGTGGTGTCAAGGGTGGGGCCGACACTCCACCCAACGATTTCCTCTGTGTAGGCATCCAGGATAAGGGATAGGTAACAGAAGTGGTAACGATACGCATCGTCCGAGATTACGATATAGGTTATATCGCTCACCCACAACTGGTCCGCCGCGGATGGGACAAAGTCCCTCACGATGTTGGGATATGTAGGAAGACCATGCGTGGAGTCCGTCGTGCGCGGCTTGCGCATCCTCATTCGGATTTTCAATCCGTTCTCGGACAAGATGCGGCAGAAGCGATCCCGGCCTACCGGATAATCGCATCCGAACTCGGCGCGGTACATATGCCAAAGTTTCACTCCGCCGATGCCAGGGTCCTCTTTCCGAATGTCCTTGCTGTATTGAAGGGCGAACTCCTCCCTTGCCGCCTTGGCCAGAGCTACGTCTTCATCGTACTGATAATAAGCCTGCTTGCTTACGCCAATCAGTTTGCAGAGATCCGCCACCGGATTTTCGGTGGAAGATTCCGCATGCAGGTCTGTCACTGCTTGGCGCCAGCTTTTTTTCTTATCGGGATGTTGTACTTTTTCTCTGCAATCTCAATGATCTTTTCATTGAGACGGGTACGCATCTTCTCAAGTCTCAGCTGTTCCTCCAAGTCTGCAACCCTGGCCTTTAAGGATTCAAGCTCCTCGTTGCTTTGTGTCTTCTTGGATCGCATAACTGTTGCCGGGTTTGGTCCCCCGTTCTCCGATACAAAGTTAGCAATCCATCGCTTAATAGTGTTCTTTCCCAAAGGAATAATCTGGGCAATACGATAAGGGGAGTAGCCCGTTTGCTTGTAGATGTCGATGACCTGGTCATAATAAAGCGACATCTTACGTGTCTTACATTGAAACATGTTAACTCTTAGTTGTGAGTCAACTTTTTTCAGTTAAAGACATATTTGACGTTGAGGGTCCAGTTCGGGATATTCAAGATTCTTGTCTGGCAGGCGGACCTGCCAGACAATCAGTACACCCGGAAACGGCGGACCTTGCCGTTGCGCCAGACAATATCGACCGTCTTCCCGCCGCGGGTGCGAAGGCCGGTGACCCGGCCGGAAGGCCAGGCGGCGGGCAGTGCGGGAAGCGGCGTCACGCTGCCGTCCGCATCGGAGCGGAGCAGCATTTCCGCCACGCCGGCGCAGGCCCCGAAATTGCCGTCGATCTGGAACGGCGGATGCGCGTCCAGCAGGTTCGGGTACGTGCCTCCCCCGCCCTGGTAGTCCGGCTCGTCGCTGTCGGACGAAGGACTCACATAACGCAGGATGCGGCGGTACATCCGGTAAGCGTTCTCCCCGTCACCCAGGCGGGCATACAGGTTGATCCGCCAGCCGCAGCTCCAGCCCGTCGTCTCGAAACCTTTGATTTCAAGCGTCTTCCGGGCGGCGTCCGCAAACGGTCCGTCCGTAATCTGATGCCCCGGATACACGCCGATCAGATGCGACTGGTGGCGGTGCTCCGGCTCCATGTCCGCCCAGTCGTGGTACCACTCCTGCAGGTTGCCGGCAGCACCCACCTGATAAGGATGCAGCCGAGCCAGCGCCGCTTCGGCCTCGGCTGCGAACGCATCATCCACGCCCAATTCGCGCGCCGCCGCAACGGCATCCGTGAGGCACTCCCGGACGATGGCCAGATCGGCCGTCGCACCGTACAACGTCGCGCCCCGGGCGCCTTGATCCGTAATGAAAAGGTTCTCCGGTGAAGTGCCTGGCGAGGTCAGCAGTTCCCCGTCCTTCTCCACCAGCCAGTCCAGGCAGAACTCCGCCGCACCCTTCAGCACCGGATAGTCCTTTTCGAGCCGGGCTCGGTCGCGGCTGAACAGCCAGTGCTCCCAGAGATGCGTGGACAGCCAGGCGCCGCCCATCGTCCAGTTCGCCCAGCTCGGGCTGCCCGTGCCCAGGCCCACCGGACAGGCCATCGCCCAGATGTCGCTGTTGTGCCCAGCGTTCCAACCCCGCTGCACACCGTAGAAGTACGAAGCGGCGTCCCGCCCGTTGCGGGAGAGCGCATGCGTGAAATCCAGCAGCGGCCCGGCGAGGTCGCCCAGACCCGTCACTTCCGCCGGCCAGTAGTTCTCCTCCAGATTGATGTTGATCGTATAGTTGCAGCTCCACGGCGGATCCACGCTCTCGTTCCAGAGCCCCTGCAGGTTCGCCGGGACACCTGCCGTACGGGAAGACGAGATGAGCAGGTAGCGCCCGTACTGGAAATACAGGGCCTCCAGCCCGGGGTTCGCGCCGCCCTCGGCATACTTTTTCAGCTGGGCGTCCGTCGGCAGGGCGGCCAGTTCCGGGTCCGTCCGGCCCAGGTCCAGGCTCACCCGGTCGAAAAGTGCCCGGTAATCCTGCTCGTGACGCTCCCGGAGCGCCTCATCGGAAAGCGCCAGCACCTGGCTGGCCTGCGCATCCGCCAGTTCCCGGTACGCTTTCCCTTCCCGTACGGGATCCCTATCGAAGCCGTTGAAACTGGTAGCGTTGACCAGCAGCAAGGTCGCCTCCCGGCAGCCGTCCAGCACGATTTCCTCCCCTTCAGCGCGCACCTCGCCGCCGGCATGTCGGACGGACAGTATCGTCCGGAAATGGATGCCGCGACCGGGGTCATAGCGCATTTTCTCTTTACCGGAAGCATAGTAATCGGGCAGAGTGTGCCAGGCGGCATATCCGTCCGCCACCAGCGCCCCGTCACGCGCCACGGTCGTATGCGGCAAGGGCGATTCCAGGCGCAGACGGACGTGCAGGCCGTCTTCCGCCTGCAGCCGGACCACGATCACAGAATCGGGTGCGGAAGCGAAGTATTCCGCCTCGTAAGCCTTTCCGCCCCGTTTGTAGCTGGTCCGCGCAAGGGCGGCGGCCAGGTCCAGTTCCCGGCGATAGCCGGTGATCTCCCCTTCTCCGGTGTGCCGGATCCAGAGGGTTCCCAGCGGCTGGTAGGACTCGCTGAAATGCCCCTGCACCTGCCGCTGCAGGCGCTCCGCCGTGCGGTAGTCCTCACGATCCAGCGCCTCCCGGATCAGGGGAATCGTCTCCGCAGCGTGGGCGCCGACCCCGTCCAGCAGATCGGGATGCGCCGCGCCCCGGTCCGGTTCACCCGTCCACAAGGTGATGTCGTTCAGCGAGATACGCTCATCGTCCACGCCGCCGTACACCAGAGCGCCCAAGCGGCCGTTGCCGATGGGCAGCGCCTCTTCCAGCGACTCCGCCGGACGGTCGTAATGCAGTACAAGGTCCTGACCGGCCGGAGCGGAGCAGGCACACAGGGAAAGGATCAGGAACAGGGGGAAATGCGGATGCCTCATAGTCTTGAAATATCTATCCAAATATAAGGAAATCCAGCCATTATTTGCTATTTTTACCATCCAAACCGAACTCTGATGAATAAAACGATTCTATCCTGCCTTGTCTCGGGTGCGGCCCTGCTTCTGCCGCTTGCTGCCCGGGCCCAAGTGCAGATCAGCCAGCTTTACTTCGACACCCGCGCCTCCTTCCACCAGGAAGTGGCGGACGGCCAGTATCACAGCCAGTTCACCGGCGACCATTTCAACCTAAACATCCGGGGACAACTGGGGGAAAAGTTGAATTTCCGCATCCGCCAGCGGCTTAACAAAAAAGTTTTCGACGAGCGCAATATGTTCAACGCCACGGACTTCCTGTATCTCCGCTGGCAGGCCACGCCCAAACTGGCTTTCACCGTCGGCAAGAACGCACTCTTCATCGGCGGGTACGAATACGACGCGGTGCCGATCGACGTCTATTACTACAGCAACTTCTGCAACAACCTCTACCAGGGCTTCTCCTTCGGCGTCAACGCCGAGTACGAATTCCTGCCGGGGCAGACGCTCGCCTTCCAGTTCTGCAACTCTCCCCTCTCGCTGGGCTTCCAGAACCTCTACGCCTACAACCTCGAGTGGATCGGCAGTTTCGCCCCCTGGTGGAATACGCTCTGGAGCGTCAATTTCGTGGAGGACGAGTTCCACCGCACCATCAACTACCTCGCCGCGGGCAACCGTTTCATCTTCGGCAACCTGGCGGTGGACGTGGAGTGGATGAACCGTGCGGGACGCGGCCAGAAGCGTTTCTTCTCGGACTATACCGTCATCTCCAAGATCATCTGGACCGTCGGCAAATGGAACCTCTGCGCCAAGGGCGGCTACGAGAGCAACGACATCGGCAACGTGGACGCCTTCGGGCGGCCGCTCGACGTGGCCGTGGCGCCCGGGACGAAGAACGTCTATGCCGGATGCGGCGTGGAGTTCTTCCCGCTGCCCAACCGGGACCGCCTCCGCCTGCACGCCGTCTATTTCAAGAGCAGTTCCATCGGCGTGGACAATTTCGACATCGGAATCACCTGGAGACTGGATGTCATCCCTTTTTCTGCGAAATAATCTTGAAAAATTGAAGATATTGAAAAAAATATCCTATATTTGCAGTCCCTTTTGGAGAGATGCTCGAGTGGCTGAAGAGGCACGTCTGGAAAGCGTGTGACCGTCAAAAACGGTTCCTGGGTTCGAATCCCAGTCTCTCCGCGCAATGCAGACCATAGGCAGGCGCCGCACGGATGTGCGGCGTTTTTTTTGTATGGGCGGACCGGCCGGAAAGCTCGCTTTCCGCCGCCCGCCCATACAAAAAAAGGGGAACTATATACCTGTTGTCCACGGAAACGGTGTAACTTCCTGAGCATTAGTTAAAAAAGTCTGTACTTTTTGAAAGAAAATCCCAAGTTTAAGGTATAAGTAATAAGAAACCTTCAAACTTGGGA